>OGDN01000154.1_pt1 | contig 135185 bp, 119 predicted proteins | sample 1570271 | NCBI WGS metagenome assembly OGDN01 (sample SAMEA4384481, study PRJEB24528) | human gut metagenome
AGTCTGCACTTGCTTTGGAACTGCTGTATGGGCTTGATGTGTGCAGTGGTGTTGTCTCTGTGAAGAATAAATCTGGGCGATCTAATGGAAGATCTCCGTATACTTCATCTGTAGATACCTGATGGTAACGTTTTACACCGTATTTCTTTGCTGCATCTAACAGTACGACTGTCCCTTCTACGTTTGTTTTTACAAAAATAGATGGATTTTCAATAGAACGGTCTACATGGCTTTCTGCTGCGAAGTTTACAACGATATCGAATTTTTCTTTTTCAAATAAATCCATGATAAATTCACGGTCTGCGATATCACCTTTGACAAATTTGTAATTTGGTTTGTCTTCCACTGGTTTTAATGTTTCAAGGTTTCCTGCATATGTTAATAAATCCAAGTTTACGATCTCGTAATCAGGATATTTGTTTACCATATGATGAACAAAGTTTCCACCGATAAATCCGGCTCCACCGGTTACTAATATTTTCATGCTATTCTCCTTATTTATCTAAAAATTTTCCTGCCATAACGTCCATTAAATACTGTCCATACTGGTTTTTCTTTAATGGTTCGATATCTGTTAATAACTGGTCCTTTGTGATCCAGTGATTTAAATATGCGATTTCTTCTAAGCAGGCGATCTTTCTGTGCTGATGTGTTTCGACTGTTTTTACAAAGTTTGTTGCTTCCACTAAGGATTCATGTGTTCCTGTATCTAACCATGTAAATCCCTGTCCAAGTAATTCAACATCTAACTCACCTTTTTCCAGATAAATCTTATTTAAATCTGTAATCTCAAGCTCTCCTCTGGCAGATGGTTTTAATTCTTTTGCATATTTTACGACATTGTTATCGTAGAAGTATAATCCTGTGACACAATAGTTTGATTTTGGCTTTTCTGGTTTTTCCTCAATGGAAATGGCTTTTCCATCAGAATCAAATTCAACGATTCCGAAGCGTTCTGGATCATCTACATAGTATCCGAAAACAGTTGCTCCTTCTTTTTTATTTGCGGCACGTAAAAGACGTTTCTTTAATCCGTGTCCATGGAAGATATTATCTCCAAGGACCATAGCTACACTGTCATCTCCGATAAAATCTTCTCCAATGATAAATGCCTGTGCAAGTCCGTCTGGTGATGGCTGCACTGCATAAGATAAGTTCACTCCAAACTGATGTCCGTCTCCTAACAAAGACTCAAATCTTGGCGTATCACTTGGTGTGGAAATGATAAGAATATCACGGATTCCTGCATTCATTAATACAGATAATGGATAATAGATCATTGGTTTATCATAAATTGGCAGTAACTGTTTGGATGTTACCATGGTTAATGGGTACAGTCTGGTACCGGAACCTCCGGCAAGAATAATTCCCTTCATTTGTGTTCCCTTTCTCCCTCTGGGTAATAATTAAAACTTAAATGTGTCTTTTAAACCTTTCCATTTCTGGTCTTTTTCAGAAATGATCAAGTCGACGCCTTCTTCTAATGGCCATTCAACTCCGATTTCTGGATCATTCCATGCAAGACCGCCTTCGTCTCCTGGATGATAGAAATCTGTACATTTGTAGCAGAATTCTGCTTCATCAGATAATACTAAGAAACCATGTGCAAATCCTTCCGGAATATAGAACTGTTTCATATTTTCTGCTGATAATTCTACACCGAACCATTTTCCATAAGTTTTGGAATCAGATCTTAAGTCTACAGCTACGTCAAATACTTTTCCTCGCACAACTCGTACTAATTTTCCCTGTGGAAACTGTTTCTGGAAATGTAATCCACGAAGTACGCCTCTTGTAGACATAGACTGGTTATCCTGTACGAATACCATATCAAGTCCTGCTTCTTTCATGTCGTTCTGGTTATATGTTTCTACGAAATATCCTCTTTCATCTTTAAATACTGTTGGTTCAATAACATAAAGTCCTTCAATATCGCAAGGTGTTACTGTAATTTTTCCCATGATCGTTCTCCTTTTTATTTTAATATTCAATCTCTTTTAAATATCTGCTTAATGCATCCTGCCATGTTGGTAATGGTGTAAATCCATTGGCTGTCAGCTTGCTCTTATCCATTCTGCTGTTAGATGGACGTTTTGCCTTCGCAGGATATTCGTCACTGCTGACTGGTGCAACGGATACGTTCATCCCTGCCTGTTTGAAGATTTCACAGGCAAATTCATACCATGTGCAAATTCCTTCATTTGTTGCATGATATCTTCCATATTTGTCTGTCTGGATCATATCCACTAACAATCTTGCAAGATCATATGTGTATGTTGGTGACCCTGTCTGGTCATTGACAACGGTTAAATGATCGTGTGTCTTTCCTAAGTTTAACATTGTTTTGATAAAGTTCTTTCCATTCACTCCAAATACCCAGGCGATACGGACTGTGAAAAATTTCTTTACATGTTCTTCGATAGCAAGTTCCCCTTCATATTTTGTCTGTCCATAGACATTAAGAGGTTCTCTCTTATCATCTGGTTCCCAAGGTCGCTTACCCTGCCCGTTAAATACATAGTCTGTGCTGATATACATCATTTTGATATCTAATTCTTCACAGACTTTTGCGATATTTTCTGTTCCCTGTGCATTAACTTTTCTGCAGATTTCTTCGTTATCTTCTGCAGCATCAACGGCTGTGTATGCTGCACAGTGGATTACTGCATCTGGTGCTGCTTCTTTGATCACTTTATTTACCTGATCGGCATCTGTGATATCCATTTCATCAATATCCACACCAATTCCTTCAAGCCCCTGTTTTTCTAGTTCGTTCATTACGTCATAACCAAGCTGTCCTTTGACTCCTGTGACAAAAACTCTCATAACTCCTCCTTTATGGTTTACATATAAAAATCCCGGCAGATTTTGTGATCTTGATCACTCCTTTGGCTGCCATCTTCTTTCTTACAAAGTCTTTAAATTCTAAATAACGATGATTTAAATATTCATGCTGATTTCCGTGACAGGATAAAATATAGGAGATCAGTGGTTCTGGCTGATCGACTAACAATTCATCTTCATAGTCAATTTCTTTTACTTGTGAAAATACTTTTTTTAATTGTTCTTCTCCATTTTCCAGACCAAAGACATTATATAATTTGTGATCAGAAAGCGTGATCCTTTCATCAAAATCTTTGATCAGCTGGGTAATTTCCTGCATATGACTGCTTCCATAGGTACTGCAGATAAATGTTCCATTTTGTTTTAGAACTCTTTTGATTTCGTTAAATACTTGTTGTCGGTCATCCAGATAAAATAATACATGGTTTGCGATCACTTTATCGAAACTGTGATCTTCTTTTGGAATCTGTCTACAGTCGATCATCTGATAAGAAATCTGTCCTTTTCCCTCTCCGACATAATTCCTGGCATCTTTTACCATACCTTGTGACTGGTCGGATAAAGTAACATGGACATTTTTTGGAAGATTTTTATTCTTCCACAATTCCCCTGTTCCACATCCTAGTTCTAATACTTCGTCTTTTTCTTTTAAGCTTAACTGCTCATAAATCCATTCAAACCATGGTTGCGGATTTTGTGAATATTTTTGATGAAGTCCGATACGGATATCAAGATTTGATGCATTCTTATATTGTTCTACCAATCCTTTTTCCAGATTGGTTACATGAAGAAGATTCATCATCTGTGTCCAGTCGATTTCTTCTTCATTATCCATCTTTTGTTCCATCTCTTCTAAGGATTGCTCTACCAGTTTTAAGTGTTCCATCTTTTTTTGTACAAGGTATAACTGTAAGCCGATAGATTCTTTAATGAAATCCTGATCTTCATCGTTGATCGTCATCGTCATGATCTCTTCCAAAGAAAATCCGAGGTATTTTAATGACAAGATTTTTTGTAATTTGGCAAAATCGGCATCTGTATAAAGACGATATCCATTGTCTGCAACTTTACTTGGCTTTAAGATGCCTTGACGGTCATAGTAGCGGATCGTTCTTAGTGTTACATTGGCTTTTTTGGCAAATTCACCGGATGTATAGTATCCATCTTTTGTCATTTAGATTCCTCCTTGGTTTTCTCTCTATACGTTATCATAAAGGGTGACGTAAGGGAAGTGTCAAGAGGAATTTTAATTTGCTGGTGTAATAGCTGTAGTCTTTCTGTATCTTAGGAAAACGAAATAAAAGAATAGAAGATCCAGACCAGAAATTTTGCTCGCCATTTTGACCGGTCGCTGATTTGCAAATTTTCCTTGCATAACTCACTCGCTACGCGAGTTCAAACAATGCACCAAATTTGCTGCGAACCGGTCAAAATAACGGCAAAATTTCAATGGTTCTGGATCTTCTATTCTTTTATTTCGTTTTCCTAAGATACCTAAAGTTTACATGTATTAAATCCAATAAATCAAAATTCACAGTATGTATGTTTTACTATATTGCTTTACATTTTCAGGATAATCGAAAACTGAAATTCTCTCATTTTAATCTTGTAAGAATTAAGATAAAAGATTTTCCAAATATCTCGCTAAATCGGTGTCTAATAATTTTTTTAGCTATCAAAATCAGATTCGTAGAAAGTACTTTCTGTTTAATTTATACACCGTGACTTTTTATTCAATAGCTTATATACTCTAATTAATCAATTTATTGTTATTTTTAATTTTATGGGGGTTTTTGTTTATGCTTGATAAGTCTCTTATTTATAAAGATATTGTAATGTGTCTGCCTTTTGAGGATTTAGAGGATCTTAAGGTTCCTGTTTTGCCTGATGGATATTCTTATAAGATGTTTGAATCTGGGGATGAGATTGCTTGGGCGAAGCTTGAAGTGTTGGTTGGAGAGTTTGATTGTTTTGAGGATGCTTCTGCTTATTTTGCTAAAACTTTTTTAACTCATGAAGAACTTTTAGCTGACCGGGTTTGTTTTATTGTGAATCCTGAGGGAGAGATTGTTGCTACGACGAGTGCTTGGTTTAAGACAAATGGCGATATTCGGTTTCCTTTGATTCATTGGGTGTCTACTTCTCCTAAAGAACAGGGGAAGGGGCTTGGGAAGGCAATTGTTTTGTTTGCTTTGTCTCGTTTTCTTGTTGTAGAACCGGATGCTGATTTTATTTTTCTTCATACACATACTTGGGCTTATAAGGCTGTTGGTATGTATCAGAAAATGGGATTTCGAATTACAAAAAAAGCCCTGCCGACTAGCAGAACTGATTTTTCTTGTATGGATGTTTTGAAGGATGTACTTCCTAATTCGATTATTGCTCAGCTTTTAGAGAAAGATTAAGATGCTGTCCAGTCACATTGATCTTATATATACTAACACACACTTATATTTTTAATCATCTTAATTGACATAAAAATATATAAATGTTACTATAATAATAGAAAAGGTGCTACCGATGACGGTTTGCCTGATATAAACGATTGAATAACCGCTCACATAACTTGTCAGGTCAATGGGCGGTTATTTCTCTATCTTGGCATCATGCTTTCCACACACATAACCAAGACTATAAAAAGCCACACACAGTGAAATCACTGCAATTAGTTCTGTAATGGTTAGCATAACTTCAAGCCCCCTTTTCGTAAGATTTCTCAATAATAGAGATTGATCTATGTAATCGGGGCTAGAACTCCCCGTAGGAAGCAAACCGCCATTCACGTCAATGTGAAGTAACACCTGTTTTTATTTTATCAAATCAACGAATACAAAAATTATCAACCAATTCCATTTAACATACACACTGCGTAGTGGTTTGAATAGACTTCAGATGTATTTGACAGAAATAAAAGAAAAACAAATATTTGGAAGAATCAAGATGGCAAACATGAGCACTTTTTGAGTGCGTTTTTTACAAATTCGCAGTGCCTGTGGTTGGATGTCTGACCGTTGCTGCGGGCATTTTGGCTCGCAGCGAGGAAGTTTCCAAAGGAACAGGCACGGATCAGCGATTTGTAAAAAACGCTCTCAAAAATGCGGAGTTGCCACCTGATTCTTTCAAATATTTGTTTTTCTTTTATTTCTGTCAAATACATGCAAGCCTACCTACAAATCAGAATCTGTCTACACGAATCACTGCATAATGTTTCCCCTGCATCTCGTCTTTAATCTTCTGCTTAAGATCCTTCACGATCTTCTCTGGCTCATAATCTTTCCCATAAGGAATCACAAGATCAAAGATCACATTCGTATGTGTTGGCCCTTTGACCATTCGAAAGTCATGAACTGACAGTGTCTTGTCATATTTCTTAACAATATTAAAAACTTCTTTTCTTGTCTCATTCACTTCCTCATCATCCGTCACTACAGGATCCATATGGATTGTTGCTTCGCAGTGATATTCTTCCATCAAACGCATTTCAATATGATCCATCAGATCATGTACTTCCATCATGTCTTTATTGTATGGAACTTCTGCATGCAAAGAGACAATTCTTCTTCCTGGACCATAGTCGTGAACAACGATATCATGAACTCCGATGACCATCTTATGATTTAATACAGTCTCTGTGATCTTAGCGATCAATTCTGGATCTGGGGATTCTCCTAATAGTGGGTTCATGGTATCTTTGATTGATTCATAACCACCCCAGAGTACAAAACATGCAACAAAGATTCCGACAATTCCATCAACATTTAAATGAAAATAATGGAATACAAGCATTCCTCCAACAACTGCTGCTGTTGAAATACAATCATTTAAACTATCCGCTGCTGTCGCTTTCATCGTTTCAGAGTGAATTCTCCATCCGATTCCTTTGTTAAACATATACATCCAAAATTTTAATGCGATCGAGATTACTAATATTACATAAGAAATCCATTGTTCTGTGATCACCTCTGGATGAATCACTTTTTCTACTGATGTTTTAAATAATTCCACTCCCATCATCAAGATCAGGATAGATACAACAAGTCCTGATACATATTCCATCCTTCCATGTCCGAATGGATGATCTTCATCTGCTGGTTTTCCAGCCATTCCAAATCCGACAAGTGTGATAATAGAAGATGCTGCGTCAGATAAATTGTTAAACGCATCTGCTGTGATAGAGATTGCTCCTGTGATGATTCCTGCGAAAAATTTGGTTGCAAATAAGAAGATGTTACAACAGATTCCTACAATCCCTGCCATCTTTCCATAAGCATTTCTTACTTTTGCATCCTTTACATTTTCTTTGTCTTTAATAAATAATGATATTAATAAGTTTGTCATAAAAAACTCCATCTACATAGTAAATGGGAGTCCTAATGACCCCCAATGTACTTTTTCTTTATATTTATGAGGATCTTTACCTCATATGTTCACTTTATGCTTCTACGATCTTACCTGCGATTGCTGATGCAGCTGCTGTCTTAGGTGATCCTAAGTAGATTTCTACTTTTGACGTTCCCATTCTTCCTAAGAAGTTACGGTTGTTTGTTGCAAGAACACGTTCTCCATCTGTCATGATCCCGCCTGCACGTCCACAACATAATCCACATCCTGGATGCGTGATGATTGCTCCGGCTTCTGCCAAAATCTTCATGTATCCAGCATCCACTGCCTGTTTATAAATCTTTCTACTAGCTGGTGTTACGATCAATTTTACATAATCAGCAACTTTCTTTCCTTTTAAGATCTCTGCTGCCGCTTTCAGATCTTCTAATCTTCCGTTTGTACAAGATCCGATAAATACCTGATCAAGCTCTGTTCCTTCGACTTCTTTGACAGCTCTGATCTTATCTACCTGTGATGGACATGCTACTACTGGTACTAAATCTTCTGCTTTATATGTGATTGTCTGGCAATACTCAGCATCTTCATCTCCATATAACCAATCAACATCAGCTAAATCTACCTTAGAATATTCAGCTGTCTTTTCATCCGGTGCGAAAAGTGCTGCTTTCGCTCCTGCTTCGATTGCCATATTTGACATTGTCATTCTGGCTGCAACACTCATCCCATCAACTGTGCTTCCAGAGAATTCTAATGCTTTATAAGTAGCTCCAGCTGCTGTTAAATCTCCGATCAATCGTAAGATAATATCTTTAGAACTTACATTTTCAGGAAGTTTTCCATCAATGACTACTTTGATCGTCTCTGGAACTCTTACCCACATCTCTCCTGTTCCAAGGATCGCTGCCATCTCTGTATAACCGATTCCTGAAGAGAAACATCCAACACAACCATAAGTTGTTGTATGAGAGTCTGTTCCGAATACGATATTCCCAGGTTTCGCATATCCACATTCTGTCATTAACTGATGGCAGATTCCATCACTTCTGTGAACATTTTTCATGCCATATTTCTTGGCAAATGCATCACCGATCTTGAAATGTCTGATATCGTCTGTTGTACTTGCTGGTACCATGTGGTCATAGATCAATACGACTTTGTCTGGGTCCCATAACTTTGTAAATCCCATTTCTTCGAATTTCTCCGCTACGAATGGAATAAAGATATCATGGATCATAACACGGTCTACATTTACTGTCTGGATCTGTCCTGGTTTTACACTGTCAACACCAACGTTTCTGCTGATGATCTTTTCAATCATTGTCTGTCCCATATCTTTATTTCACCCCGTTTCTTTTCTTCATGGCTTCTACTAATCCGCCTGCATTGATGATCTCCATTAAGTTATCTGGAAGAGAATGGATTTCATAATCTGTACCGTTATGTGTGATCTTCTCTCCTAAAGTAACTTCAATCTCATCACCTTCTTTAACTGCATCCTGAATCTTGTCATTCTCAATTAACAGTAATCCATTATTGATGGAATTACGAAAGAAAATACGTGCAAATGATTTGGCAATGACGCATTTAACTTTTAATGCTTTGATGATCTCTGGTGCCTGTTCTCTTGAAGAACCGCATCCAAAGTTGCTTCCTGCTACGATAATATCTCCTTCACCAATCTGTCCTGCTAATTCTGGACGAAGTGGAGAAAATCCATACTGTTTCATATCTTCTACGGTTGGGAGTGCCAGATATTCTGTTGGGATGATGATGTCTGTATCAATGTCATCTCCAAGCACCCAAACCTTTCCTTTAAACTGTTCCATATCTATTCCATCCTTCTTCCTTAAATCTGGTCTACTGTTGTGATCTTACCTGCGATCGCTGATGCTGTGACCGTCGCTGCTGATCCTAAATATACATAAGAATCTGGATGTCCGGCACGTCCTTTGAAGTTTCTTGTTCCTGTAGAAATCAAAACTTCATCTTTCCCGATGACACCCTGACAGCTTCCCCAGCAAACACTGCAGTTACAGTTCATAACCATTGCTCCGGATTCCATGAAAATATCGATCAGACCTTCATCTAATGCCTGCATATAAACTTCATTGGAAGCTGGTGCGATCAAAAATCTTACGCTGTCACTTACTTTCTTACCTTTTAAGATTTCAGCAGCGACTCTTAATTCTTCGATACGTCCATTGTTACATGATCCTAAGAATGCTTCATCAATTTTCACATCCTTGACTTCTTTGGCATCCACAACATCATCGATCTGATGAGGTCTTGCAACAACTGGTTTGATCTCGTCTAAGTTGATATCATAAACTTTCTCAAATACCGCATCGTCATCACTCTTGAATAAGTTCTCAGCTTTTCTTCCACGACTTTCTACGTATTCTACAACTTTCTCATCTGGCTCAACGATTCCAGTCTTAGCTCCTGCTTCAACAGCAAGGTTGCAAAGAACTAAACGTTCATCAATATCAAGGTTATGAGCACCTTCTCCAGCAAATTCCATGATCTTGTAGTTGCATCCATTTGCTCCTACCATTCCGATGATAGAAAGCATTAAATCTCTGGCGTATACACCTTCTCTTAATTTACCATGCAGGTTAAAACGGATCGTGTCTGGAACTAATACCCAAGACTGTCCTGTTACCATAGCGTATAAGAAATCAGTACATCCGATCCCTGTACCAAATGCTCCTAAAGCTCCATATGTACACGTATGGGAGTCTGCACCCATGATAAATTCTCCTGGACATACATGATTTTCTACCATGATCTGATGGCAGACACCTTTTCCTTCATATAATTTGATTTCATGCTCTTTTGCAAAATTACGCATCTTTCTATGTGCTGCTGCTGTTTTTGGATTCTCCGCAGGCACATTGTGGTCCATGATAAATACCAGTTTGTCTTTGTCCGCGATCTTTGGATGTTTTAACTGGTTATGATACATATCAATTGTTAAATGTGTCGTTCCGTCATTACTCATTAAACGGTCAACTTCGATCGTATGGATCTCTCCTGCTTTTACCTGATCTACTTTCGCAGCTCTTGCAATAATCTTTTCTCCGATGGTCATTCCCATGTTCCTATTCCTCCCCTTCATTCAAGAAATTGATCAATCCACCATGATCTAAGATATTCTGCATATATGGTGGCAGCTTGGTACATGGAATGGTTTCATCCTCTGTTTTGATCCATCCTTCAGACAGGTTGATATCAATGTCAGCTCCGTCTTCCACTTTGTCATATAAGTCTTTGCTGATGATCACTGGTAATCCGATATTGATAGAGTTTCTATAGAAGATTCTCGCAAATGATTTAGCAACCACTGCTTTGACACCTAACGCTTTCAATACACTTGGCGCCTGTTCTCTGGATGACCCACATCCAAAGTTCTCTCCTGCTACAACAATATCTCCTTCTTTTACCTTCTTGGCAAAATCTTTATCAATTGATTCAAAAGTATATACTTTCATCTCTTCAATATTTGGCAATAACAAATATTGTGACGCGATGATCTGATCTGTATCTACGTCGTTATGGAATTTAAATACACGTCCCATTGATCTTCCTCCTGTTTTGTATCTTTTATTTTTAAGGATACTATAAAATGATGTAAGTGTCAAAAGTATAAATTGCGTTTGTGCTTGCACAAATAAGCAATTTATACTTATTGACACGCTGAACAACGAGAACGGAATAAAATGGTGTGAATACACCATTTTATGGGAGTTCGAGGTGTTCGAAGATTGTGGAATTGCGTAGCAATGGAACAATCTGGATACATCAGAGAGTGGCAAAATTTACTTTTGACACTCTCATCATAGTCTGATAACAAAAAAAGAATGGTAATACGTAAAATATTACCACCCTTTATCTTTGAATTCCGTATAATTTCATCAAAAATCTCCGAAATGGAATCAAATGCAGCCAGATATGTTCAAAAAACTCCCACCAAAAATCTCCAGGTGCAATCCATTTTCCTTTACGCTTTACTTTTGTAATGATCGCAAAAACCTGTTCTTTGTCAATCGGTCCTTCCATATCTACCTGTGCATCTCCGATAATAAACAGCTTTCCCTCCTTGTTGATGTGATGAATCCGATGCATCACATACGCCTCATCTCTTCTCTGAAAAAACACCATATCCCCAGCTTTCAATTCTTCTTCTGGCTTCTTCATCAAAATATAGTCTCTTTGATGGATCAAAAACGGATTCATACTGCTCCCACTGATCATCATGCTGACTTCTTTTCCCTCTTCTACCAGATCTTTCAATACCGGGATATAAACGTTATTTGCAATCTGTCTCATTCATCCAATACCAGTCCATGTTCATAAAGTGCTCCGACAAATCCTTCTACATCTGTCCTTGCTGTTTCTTCATCTACTTCAAATTCATCCATGATCTTATCAACCAATTCTTCTTTTGACTTCGATTCATCTAAATTCTTCCAAATAAATGCTGCCACTTCATTTAATGTGATCATTCCATTAAACTGCTGAGTTGCAGCCCCTGTTGGTACAAGAATTACTTCACCTGCGATATCACGAAGCATAAAATCTGTATTACGTTTCATATGCTATGGCCCTCTTTCTTATTTTTTCTTATTTTTCTTATTTTTCTTATTTTTATTTCTTTCCATGTATATGGATTAATCAACAATAACATTGGAAATAATTCCAGTCTTCCCGCTAACATATCAAAGATCATAACGATCTTGGAAAGATTCGAATACATTGAAAAGTTTCCAGTTGGTCCTACGATATTAAGCCCAGGACCAATATTATTCAATGTTGCAACAACTGCCGTAAAATTGCTTGTAAAATCGAAGTTATCAATAGAAATGATCAGTACAGAAAACATCAGTACAAATGCATATGCGATCATATAAACATTGATCCCTCGAATAACTTCATGTTCTACAATTCTTCCGTTGAATTTGACCTTACGTACCGTTCTTGGATGTAAGTATGAGAGCAGCTCTTTCTTGACGGTCTTTAACATAATGACCAATCTTGATACTTTCATACCACCACCGGTACTTCCGGCACATGCTCCTGAAAACATCAGCATTACCAGAATAAACTTTGAAAATTCCGGCCATTTATTAAAATCTGTTGATGCATATCCGGTTGTCGTGATCACTGTTCCTACTTGAAAAAGTGCATGGCGGAATGCCTGCTCGATCGTTGGAAATAAACTGTGTATATTATATGTGATCATTGCTACAGATGCACCAATAAATAATAAGTAATATTTTAATTCTTCATAATGGATCGCATCTTTGAACTTCTTGATCAAAATAAAATAATATACATTAAAATTTACTCCAAATAAGATCATAAAGATCGCGATCAAATATTGTATGTATGGTGAGTAAGATTCACACCCTGAATTCAATATCGAGAATCCACCAGTTCCAGCAGTACCGAATGCAAGTAACAGCGAATCAAATAATGGAAGCTTTCCTAAAAGCAACAATACTACCATCACAATAGTCATAAAAATATAAATCTTATACAAGATCATAGATGTTTTTCGAATCTTAGGAACCAGTTTTCCAACAGATGGTCCTGGACTTTCTGCTCTCATCAGATGAATATTCTGACCACCAACCAATGGCATGACAGCTAATACAAACACGAATACACCCATACCACCTACCCAGTGAGTAAAACTCCTCCAGAATAAACTACATCTTGCTAACGCTTCTACATCCGTTAAGATACTTGATCCTGTTGTAGTAAATCCTGAAACAGTTTCAAACATCGCATCTACAACCGATGGAATATCTCCATTGATCACAAATGGCAGTGCTCCAAAAAAACTCATCACGATCCAACTGATCGCAACTGTTAAAAAACCTTCTTTTGCGTAATAAACTGTCTTCTTTGGTTTCTTCATAACAAAAAGAATTCCAATGATCAGACATACAAATAGCATGATCCAGAAAGAAAAGCCTTTCTTCTCATGATAGATTAATGCGATCAGACAAGGAAGTGATAAAAATGCACTCTCAAAGAGCATTACCAAGCCTATTACGTATCGAATCATTGAAAAATTCATTATACCCTGCCCCCATTATCCTCTCTTTAAGATGTCTTTGACATCGTGTAATCCTTTTTTAGTTGTGACAACTACCACCAGATCATCTTCTTCCATATGATCTTGACCATTTGGAATCATTGGTTTTCCTTTACGATAAATGCTGCAGATCAGCAGATTATCAATCAATGACAGATCTTTAATTGGTCTTCCAATGACTGGAGAACCTTTCTGAATATGAAATTCCAGTGCTTCCGCTCTTCCATCCATTAATTTGTAGAGATTCTCAATATTACTTCCGATGGAATTTTGTCTTGCTCTTACATACTGAATAATATATTGTGCTGTCAGATATTCCGGATAGATCATACTTCCAAGATCTAATCGTTCGATCATGGCATCGTAATTCAATTTCTGTACCTTTGTGACCAATTTTGCATCACTCTGGCTCTGTGCATACAGAGACAAGAACATATTCTCCTCATCGTGATTCGTAAGGGCAATAAATGCATCTACATCCGTCAGACCTTCTTCTAACAGCATATCATGGTCATTTCCATTTCCATGGATGATCATCGCATCTGGAATACTCTCATTTAATCTCTCACATTGATCTCTGTCTTTATCGATCAGTTTTACACCAATTCCACTAGAAACAAGTAATTTTGATAAATAAAATCCAATCTTACTTCCACCTATGATCATTGCTTCATGAACCTGATTCTTTCTTTCCCCAATCTTCCTGAAAAATTCCATGGCACAGTTTGGCCTTCCAACAAATGAAATTATATCTTTCTCTCTTAACTGAAAAGAACCATTTGGAATGATCAATTCTTTCTTACGCTCTACCGCAGAGATCAATATCTCACAATTTAACTGATTACTGACATCGATCAATGTCATTCCATCTAATTTAGAATTATGTGGGATACGGTATTTTAACATCTCGATCCTGCCTTTAGAAAACTTATTCACTTCCATTGCAGAAGGGAATCTTAGTAATCTTGCAATCTCATATGCCGCACTTAATTCTGGATTCAGCACAACAGAAATTCCCATCTCTTCCTTTATGAAACTGATCTCATCATAATAAACAGGATTTCTCACTCTGGCAACCGTCTCACATCTTCCTGCCTTCTTCGCGATCAGACAACACAAAAGATTCAATTCATCAGAGTTCGTAACTGCAATAATGATATCTGCTGTCTCAACTCCTGCGTCTGACAGAATACTATAGCTTGCCCCATTCCCGATCACACCTAATACATCATGTGTTTCAGCAAGTTTCTGTACAACATCTGCTTTCTCATCAATAATGGAAATGTCATGGTTCTCGCCACTTAATTCCTCAACAAGCGTAGAACCGATTCTACCACACCCAACAATGATAATATTCATTTTTTACCCTCAATTCATTAACACTTTCTTAACAAATTTTTATACTTTTTTTAATACTTGTCCTATTCTATCACAGTCTGTCAGAAATTACAATTTAAGAAATCACACTTCGTAAAATGATCAACATTTATCGTGTTGATCTTCCAGAAGAATGGCTTCTTTCTCCCGTTTTTGTGTGATTCGATCTCTGATCCTCTGCATTCGTTCATCAAGTGCTGCACTTTGTTTTGCACAATCATAAAGTTCTTCCTGAAGGATTTCCACTTCTTCATCGGACAACTCTTTCTTATAACGCATCTTATGATCAAGACTTGCCCAGAAATCCATAGCGATCGTTCGAAATTGCACTTCAACATTAACCATCTTCTTTTCATTTTGTAAAAAGATTGGTACTTGTACGATCAGATGAAGACTTCGATAGCCACTTGGCTTGGGATTCTTAATATAATCTTTTCGCTCGATCAGTGTGATATCATCCTGCTTTAAGAAACTTTCTGCTAATTTATAAATGTCATCTGGAAATGAACAGATAACTCTGACCCCGGCAATATCTTTTAAATTTTCTTCAATGGCTTGTAGGTTTAAAGGAATATTTTTTCTTCGGATCTTCTTTAAAATACTGTCATAGGATTTGACTCTTGTCTTAATACTTTCAATTGGATTATTGTCATACTCTAAAGATAATTCATGATTTAATACCCTGAACTTTGTCTCGATTTCCATGATCGCACATTCATAATATGACATTAAAAGATCAAATGGTTTCTTATTTTGCTGCATAAAATTCAGGAATTCATCGGATAAAAGACTTTGTCTTACAAAATTATCTCTTCTTGCGTCCAATAAAGCTTTTCCCTGCTTCTTTAATTCATCGATTATCATGCCGTGTTTTCGCTCCTTTATATCGTTTCGTATATAACAATCCGTATTTAATAAACTTATCCAAATTTTTTTCATACAGTTTGATTTTATCACTCTTTATCTTGGACTTTCAATGTTTTCTATCATTTACAGAATGGAAAATCCAAGAACAACGATTCCTAGAATTACAAGAATGATTCCTGTTACTCTGTTTAATGTCTCTGGTGTTGCTTTATTGGCAAATCTTGCTGCGATTCTTGCCCAGATCAGAGTAAATACAACACATAAGATAAACACTGTCCAATCTGGCACCCCGCCGATCATAAAATGGGATACAGCTCCAGTAAATGCTGTAAATGCCATGATAAACACACTGGTTCCTACTGCTGTTTTTAGTTCATATCCTAACACACTGGTAAGGATCAGTAACATCATCATTCCACCGCCGGCACCGACAAATCCACAGATCAGCCCGATCACAATCCCACAGATCATAGACTGAATCGCCCGTTTCTTTGCCGAAACACCCTGCATGGCTTCTTTTGTTGTCATAACTGGTTTTACGATAAATTTAATTCCTAATAATAATGTCATAAACACAGAGAAATTTCCCATCGTTGCTGCTGGCAGAAGGCTTGCGATATAGCTTCCTACAACTGTAAATAACAATACTGTTACCATCATGATCATTCCATTTTTGATATCAAGATTCTTGTTTTTCCTGTAAATATAAGCTGAAACTGCACTTGCCAGTACATCAGAGGATAATGCGATTCCTATTGCCATATACGGGTCCATCTTAAGGAATGTGATCAACATCGGACTAATTACAGCTGCTGCACTCATCCCTGCAAATCCTGTTCCAAGCCCGGCTCCCATTCCTGCAAAAAATGTTACTGCGATTGTTAATAATATATTCATCTTAGTTTCCACCTTTCAAAATATCATCTAAATTCTTATCCATATTTTTCATTACATGGATAAAAATTTTTTTATCTTCTTGTGTTGTATTATCAAACAACTGATCTACAAATCCTTGTTGTAACTGCTGTCCTTCTTTGATCACTGGATGTGCTTTTTCTGTAATAATCAGTTTTGTTTTTCTTCGATCACCTTTAATCTCTTCTCTTCTTAAATAACCTTCTTTCACAAGTTTCTCTACGTTGATTGATATAAGATTTGCTTTGATATTTCTGATCTTTACGATATCTCTGGCTGTCTGGTATTGTGGATTGTTTCCTAAAAACATTAAAATATCAAAAGCTGTCTGTGGTAATTTTAATTTCTTGCATAACGGCTTACATGTATCGTTATATACCTCTAACAACTTTCTCGGAAATTCTATATTAATCTTCATGAATTTATCCCTCCTTGTTAATTATTTCATATTTGAACTATTCATTTTTGATTTATTATAACAGATTGTCACATATTTTCAACTTTTTGTTACTTCAAAAAATAAAAAACAGCTGACATAATTTTTACTTTTTATGCCAACTGTTTTTATATATTTATTTATTACAATTACCACTATGATCAAATGCTGGATTGATCGCATAAAAATTCTTAGAATCCAAATGATCCTGTACAGTCCTCAGTGCTTCACCAAATCTCTGGAAATGCACGATTTCTCTTTCTCGTAAGAATTTCAGTGGCTCTCTAACATCTGGATCATCAATAAGCCTTAACAAATTATCATACGTTGTTCTTGCTTTTTGTTCTGCAGCAAGGTCTTCACTTAAATCTGTAATCGGATCTCCCACAGACTGAAACGTCGCTGCGCTAAACGGTACACCACTTGCTGCTTGTGGCCATACACCTGCTGTATGATCTACATAGTAAGCTCCAAACCCTGATTTTTTCACCTGTTCTGGAGTTAGATCTCTAGTTAACTGATGCACGATCGTACAGATCATTTCCAAGTGAGCTAATTCTTCTGTACCTATATTGTTTTCGACATGACTCCTTTACTTTTTTCAATCAATTCTGTTTCAAGAATTTTTGTTTTATATGTTGTTGATCTCCCTTCAGTTTCTATTTTTAATCTAATACCAAATGGAACACTTTTTAACCAAATATCTAAAACTTTATTCTTATGTACATCTATATGATCAAGTATTTCTTTATAAACCATTTCACTTGGATTATCAATATCCATTATTTCATCTAATGCATTTCTATAGCTTTGTATAATGTACTCTTTTTTATCTTCCCTATCTTTTTTACTTTCCTCTATTAGTTTATCTTTTAAATTTTTAATTTTCTCATCATACCAGTTTTTTTGATTTATAAAATCTTCTTCTGAAATCAGTCCATCCAACATAAGATCAATAGATTTTCTTTTTTTTCTTTCATAATGTTCTATACTTTCCCTTATGCTTTCTTCACCAAACAGTTTATTTTCTTTTTCCTTCTTGATTTTTCCTATCTCCTGTAAAATTTCTTTTTTCAATAATTCTTTTCCATCCTGCATAAAGGATATACAATAATTCATACATACAACTAAGCTTTTTTCATTTATTGCATTATTACAACATCCAACAATTTCACCATTTAATTTTTTCTTTTTTGAACCATGTGTTACATTTTCAAAACATTTCCATGTCTTGTATTTTTGTCCATTCTTCAAAATTCTAGATCTTCCAACAAATCTATTTCCACATTCTGCACACTTTATTTTTCCACTACACCAGTATCTACTACTATGTTTTAACTTCTGTTTTTTGCTCACTGATCTTCGTTTTAATTCTTCTTGCGTCGCTTTCCATAATTCACGGGAAATTATTGGTTCGTGATGATCTTTTATATAGACCATCTCTTCTTCTCCCCTATTGTACTTTTTCTTATGTGTTAAATAATCAGGTGTTATTGTTTTTTTCTGGCATAAATCTCCAACATATTTTTCATTTCTCAATACTCTTAAGATCACTGTATTAGACCATTTTTTTACCCGTTTTGGCTCTATACCTTCTTCTAATAGCTCACGAGCAATGACATGCGTTCCTTTACCTTCTATTGTATACTTATGAAAAATCTTTTTTACAATAGGAACTTCCTCTTGATTTATTGATATTTTTCCATTATCAACAATATATCCTAATAAACTTCTTCCAAAAACAACTCCTTTCTCCATCTGTCGTTTTTGTCCCCATTTAACACGCTCTGATGTCTTTCTTGATTCTTCTTGAGCATTGCTTGCCATAATCGTTAAACGAAATTCAGCATCCACATCTCTTGAATCTATATTATCTAATATGAATATAACTCCTACATCAAATTGTTTGAGTTTTCGTGTATATGAAAGTGTATCAACTGTATTTCTTGCAAATCTTGAAACTTCCTTTGTAATTATAAGGTCTATTTTGCCGTTTATTGCATCGGCTATCATATTATTAAATCCTACCCTATTCTTAGTTTGTGTCCCACTAATTCCCTCATCCCAATATACGTCAACAAATTCCCAATCAGGATGTCCTTTAATGTAATTTTGAAAATATATCCTTTGGTTATCTAAAGAATTTAATTGATCATCCTTATCTGTTGATACTCTTGCATAAGCTGCCACTTTTATTTTTTTACGAATCATCGTGCTACCTCCAAATAAAAATAGCACATCACTATTTGATGGTAACAACAAATACTGTGATGTGCAACTTTTTTTAATAATTTTTACTTAGAAGGTTTTCTAATTGTATGTCAGTTAAAATTTTTCTTCTGTGTAATTCCTTATATATTCCATTCTGATATAACTTTTTAAATTCATTTTTTACTGTGGCTGGAACTTTAATTTCTTTTTCTACATTATTATATGCATTCATTTTGGTTCCTCCATTTAATTTCCTATTATTTTTATTTTATGTCTCAAATATCTTATCATTCATGTATTTTAGTTTGATAATAAGTATTTCAGTTAATTCTTATTTTTAAATTAACTAGATAGCTTTTTATCAAAGGAAAACAAATAAATTTTATTCACTTTCCTTTGATAAAAATTTTTTCTGTTACATAAACCCTAAGTATCAATTTTTTCTGTTCAACTCTGTCATATATCCTACATATTTCTCTTTATGCGGTTATATCTGCCGATGCTTATCGGAAGGGACACCTGTACGCAACAGCCATGCCCAAGTTTCATTATTATGTAATTTATGCAACTATTTAATTATCAACGTTCATGTTTGTCTAAAAAAGTGTACTTTTAGAACTTTTGAAAAAAACTATTTTTTTTGTAAAAATGCATTGATTTTTTTCACTATATAGTGTATTATATTAACAGATAAATTTGTCCAGAAAAGTACAGTTTTCTGGATATTTTTTTTCATACTTTTTCAAAAGGACCAAAACAAACTGTTTTGGTCCTTCTTCGTAACTTTGATTCCCCGGGAACATAAGTAGACTAACATGCTTCCATTATTTTTCTTGCCTTCGCATAAAAAGTGGATCTTGGCATGTTACATAATTCTGCTGCCTCTCTAACTGTTACCTTTTTCTTTGTCCATAGTTTAACCAATGGATAAAAATTCTCTGGCACTTCTCTTTCTGGTCTTCCAAATGCTACTCCTCGTTCCATTGCTGCATCAATTCCCTGTCGTTGTCTTTCTTTAATTTTTATTCGCTCTGTTTCTGCAACATAACTTAAAATTTGTAATACCAAATCTGCTATAAATGTCCCCATCAGATCTTTATCTTTATTTCTTGTATCTAGCAATGGCATATCTAATACAACAATTGCCGCCCTTATTTCTTTTGTTATAACTCTCCATTGTTCTAATATTTCTTCATAGTTTCGACCCAAGCGATCGATCTCAGGTATATATAAAACAGCATTTGAATCTAATTTTGCTAATAATTTTTTGTATTCTTTTCTTTCGAAATTTCTTCCAGACATTTTATCTATGTAAATTCTTTTATCTGGTATGCCTCTCTCTTTCATCATTTTTATCTGTCGAGCTACATTTTGTGTTTTACTAGATACTCTTATGTATCCATATTCTTTTGTATTGTTATTCATTTATACCTCCAAAATTGAATAAATAATAAAATTAGTTACCTTTTCAATTTTAGATGTTTTAAATGATTAAATTATTCTACTTTGATTCCTTGGGAAGCAAAGTTTGTTACAACATTATATTCAAAAAAATATCAAGGCCAAACTGAATCATAATTCAATTATTCCTTGATACTTTTTGCTATTTTCTTTATTTCTTCTACCTATGCAAATCAGATATCCTTGCTCTTACATTAATCTACACACAACTTCACTTTTTAGCAGCTTATTATACTCAGAGGGTTTGGGATACATCCCATATTTTCAAGGGGTTTGGGGATTCACACCAACAAGCTCTATTTTCCGTGTCGGACAAATAGGATGCTTGCTTTAAATTCAAAGAATTTAAATTTCCACTTTGCTACTCAAAGTGGCATAATCATTGAAAAGAAAACTCTGCTATCGCAGCCGTGAATTAAAAATTCACTTTGATTCCTCGGGAACACAAGTTATTCAAAAAATCCCCATGATATATTTATTTACCATGGAGACTTTCTTTTCTTTCATTTCTAAACTACTTATGTTCCCAGGGAATCAAAGTTCCTATTGTAATCTCTACTTCTATATTCTCTTCCATTATTGATTCATTATCTGATTTCAAATATATTTCTTGTTCATAGATTTCGCATAGCTTACTCTTTATATTCAGAAGATGTTTTAAACCATCTTCTGGATAATTTTTTAGTAATCGCATTAATTATCTTTGAAAGAATCTGATATTTCTTTTTAGATTTCATCTGCACAATCAATCTTAAAACTCTTTCTTAAATTTAACTTTATTCAATATATAAATCATAATTTTCTTTTACGAAGTTATCACAATCAGTATGGAAATTATCAGTTGTTAATAAATCTTCGATTTTTGCACGAAAATGATTTGCTTTATGTAACTTTGCCAACTCTGATAAGTCACTTTTTGAAAGTCCATATTCAAGTATTCTTGCAATTTCATTTACCTCATACTCTGATAATGCATCTGCAAAATTACTTCGTATTTTATCCTTTTGTATTGTATTTTCATAATACAGATTTAATGTACGTTCATATAATAAACAATCTGTCTTTTTTTCAAATTCTTTTCCATCTTCTGCACGATAAATAATTTTCATAGCTAGTTTCCTTTCTTTAATTACCTATTGACAAAATATCCAAACATTATTATAATTAAAATATCTTATTTAATTATAATAATATTAAATATTATCATGGCATCCATATAATGGATGCCTTTTCTCCATTTTAAGAACTTTTTACTTATATTCCTTGGGAATCAGAGTTTTTTAAACGTCTTCATAAATATATATGTGTATTATGAAGACGTTTTTTAATATTTATATTTACCAATATTTAATTACATCAAGCCACTTGTGGGTAATCAATAACAGCTATTTCTTGCATCAATTTTTTTGCCATATTAACAATTATCTCAAGACGTTCAGCAACCTCATCTGTATAATACTTTTCCCCACACTGTTCACATTCAAGACATGGAACATTTTTAATCACAATAATACAATTTTTATAATTTACAACATGTGTAGTCGTACTATTTATAGTTGTGCTATTTTTACAATACATACACATATTCCTCACCTCTTTCTTCGAGTCTTTAAATCATTTTCAAATTTTTTTGTATCTGGATAATATGCGGTAATAATATATATATTTATATTATCACACCCAGCAACAATATGCAAAATATGCCCATTCACATTATATCCAAAAATCAAACAACTTGGGTTGGGATAATCGTCTGGATAATCCTCTATAATTTCACCTGTTGCAATCCCATTCTTTACATCTAACCGACTAATATCTCTTTCTTGCATTCTTTGTAAACAATGTTGTGTCCAAAGAATTTTTGATTCAGCACATAATTTTTGATATATCTTTATGTTCATTTCTTTTTCCTTCCATCCTTTAGTATTATTATACTACATTTTTTTGTTTTTATCATTTTCAACAACTCCTAAATATAATCTTTTCTTTATCCAATGAAATCATAAAATTGATTTCATTGGATAAAGTTAATTCCTCATTTCCACTTATGTTCCCTGGGAACATAAGTTAAATTATACTTCAATAATATATGCTCTGTCAGTCAATTGCTCTGTCAGTTCTACCTCATTTTCATTTACAAGTTTAACAATTTCTGAACAACTTTCTATATCATATTCACAATCGTGACACGGAATCAAAATCATTTCATGGATAGAAGATGGAAGTATCATAATTTTCTTTGTATTTACCAGATTTGCAAATGCTTTCATAACTTTTTTATTTAACACTGCTGATGCTCCTCTGAATCTAGACTTATTAGAAATTACAAACATTTCGCATTCTTCTGCACTCATTGGAAATCCTGATAATTGTATAATTTCTGTTTCTTTTCTAACATTATTTTCTGCTGTTTCCCATGCTTCGGATTCGTCAACATCCACGTTTTTCAATATATTTTTTGAAATTTTTGCTGAGTAAATTGCATCGTTTAATGCTTCCATTCTCAAAAATAAATATTTTTCGATTCCTTCAAATTCTGTTTTGCATTTTACAATATCTTCTTTGCTTTCCTTTTGAACTCCTACATAAAGTCGTTTTAAAAAATCTTCTCTATTAAAGTGTATTGGTTTGTTTAATTCTTCACTCTCACGTAATGCATCGTTATGAATCTTAAGCATATCTCTTACAATTTCTTTTACTGTTGCACCGCTTTGCTCTGCTTTCATTATTATATCTTCTACATAAAATACTGGAATCATATATCTGTCAGAATCAATGATACTGATTCCCAAAAATTCTACGCCATTTTTTACAACATTTTCTTCTCTTACTTCATATCCCATTTTATTTAATTCGTTAACAATATCATTTTTTGTCATTTTCTTTTCTCCTTGTAATTACTTAAATTTGTTTGCTTCTTAACTTTCAGAACCGAAAAATTTATTTTCAAGATCTGATCTTTTTCTGCACGGGGAGCGTATTTTGTTTTTCGGAAACAATCGTTTCATATTTTTCACCTCACTTTATAGCAAATGGATTTCTTAATTTATTTTCTGAGTCTTCACTTATCTTTCGGGTTTGCGTGCATCTGTCAATAGCAGGATTTATACCTGTTACAAGGGTTTAAGTGGTAAGCGGAGCAAGCATCGCTTGTGAGCATTAAGGAACGTCCCTTGTAACAGGTATAAATCCTGCTATGATGCACATCAGCAAACCGATAAGTGAAGACTCTGGAAGTAAATTAAGAAGTCCATTTGCTATAAAGTGAAGTGAAAAATATAAAACGATCGGTTGGAGAAAAAAGGGGTTCCCTTTGGGAACCGTTTGAGAAGGGGATTCTGATATTTTCACTTATGTTCCCAGGGAACATAAGTTACTTTTTTACTTTGATTCCCCAGGAAGCAAAGTGTCTCACATAAGTTTTGACAACGCAAAAGACAGTCACTAAATTTAGTAACTGTCTTTTCTTTTGTTTCATTATATTTCTAAATCATCATCTAATTCCATCGGTTTTTCGCTGTTCTCATATTTCAAGTCCATGTTTAATACTTTCATCGTTTCTCTTGTAACTGTTATTATACGAATTCTTTCCTGTAGTTCGTCTAATACATAATTTTTAACAACATCCAGAAACATTTTTGGATTTCCTCGAACCTGCCACTCTTCTAAAGATTTCTTATAATCCTGCTTGGCATCATGCTTTAATGCAATTGGTGGATATCCTTCTTTTTCCAGCATATAATTTAAAATCAGTCTTCCTGTTCTCCCATTTCCATCCTGAAATGGATGTATATTTTCAAACATTGCATGGAATGCTGCAGCCTTTGCAATAGGATGTGCATCTGAATTTTCATATGCATATAACAGGGTCGGCATTAACTCTCTAATTTGTATTGGATCAACTGGTTCTGTTAAAGATCCCTGAATATATACTGGTGCAATTCGATAAGTTCCTCTAATTCTTGGCTGACAATCTAAAGTAGTTCTTTCATGTATATCTTTTATAAAATTTTCTGTAAACTTTCTGTCATTTTCCAATTCTTTTTCGATATATGCACATCCATCTGCACATCCTCTAGCTGAAAATATTTCTCTTAATCGTTGATTATTATTTGGAGTAAATTCTCCTTCCAATACAAGCTCCGTATCTCCTAATGACAACGTACTCCCTTCTATTGCATTTGACTCATAGGTAAATCTAACTAAAAATGCGTCATCATAGCTTTTTAAACCATCTTTTTCATATTCATTAAATGGTTTCATACCTTCAAACTTTTTCTTTAATTCATCTAATTCTTTATAATCATCTATCGAAATATCCTGATGAAAAGCTTTATAAATTTTTTCGTGCATTTTTCACCCTCCATTCTTGTTTCATTTTTTCATAGTATCACATTCATGTCAAGCTAATTCAACTCTCCATTTTCCCTTATTATTTTGTTTTATTTCTAGTTTGTTTTTCTCTCATATAACATCCATAAATTAAGATTGCTCCGATCACCATCATTTTCAAACTATAAACAAGATTTAACGTATCATTTTCCATTCCACCAACAGCTCCCATGAGTAGAATTCCTCCTGCAATAATTCCAATTATGTATCTCATAAAATTTTCTCCTTCCAAATTTTTTTGTTTTTAATGTTTTAAACTACAACTGATCACAAAATTTGCTTTCAAGATCTGAAGCTTTTTTGAGGGGTGTGTTTAAATTTTTTCGGAAACATTTATTTTTGTATTTTTTCTCCTTCGTAAATTTGCTTTCTGAGTCTTTGCTTATCTCGGGTTTGCGTGCATTTTCAATACCAGTTTTCTTTATAGCTGCAAGGGTTCAAGTGGTAAGCGGAGCTTTGCGAGCATTAAGGAACGTCCCTTGTAGCTATAAAGAAAATTGGTATAATGCACATCTGCAAATACGAATAAGCAAAGATTCTGAAAGCAAATTTCGAAGGTGGATACCAAAAACTTTCGGTTGGAGAAAAAAGGGGTTCCCTTTGGGAACCGTTCGAAAAAGGGATTTTATTTCACTTATGTTCCCTGGGAACATAAGTTACATTTTTGCATAAAAAAAGCAGCTATCCGTTAAGGATAGCTACCTACTCTTTATCGTCATCTATATTTCCAATTCTTCATCTATCTCTTTTGATTCTGGAGATAACTCATCATATTGTTCTGGTTGATATCTGGCATTTTCATATTCATTAGACGGAACATACAATCGTTTACGCTCAAGAATTCCATCAATTTGCTGATCAACTAATTTATTTAATTTCTGCAGACGTTCTTCTGAAAGATCAAATTCGCCATTTCTCTGGAATTCAAATCCTCTTAAATTCTTCAGATCACTTCTTATTTCAGGAGTTAATAATGCATGAGCGATCTCATTAAAATCTTCTCCGATCTGCGTTGGTCTTGATGCTAAATAAAAATCCAGATTTTCAAAATCTTCCTGCTCTGCATATGGTAACAAAGCTTGATTATGATCAAACATTGGAGCCATTCTTTTTATCTGCATTGTATCATTATCTACCATAAATCCATAATTGCCCATATGACGATCCGTATTTAAGATCAAAGCATCTAATACAATCATTCTCCGAAAATCATCTTCACATCCATGATGTTCGAATTTTTCTAATATTTCTTTTACTGAAACAAGTTTTCCAAAGAATTTTGTAATTGGAACATATCCTTCCTGCTCCGATGTAAACAGCTTACATTTTGATGCTATTTTATTATGATATTTCTCAACACTATATTCTACTGCATCTCTGCATATTATCCTGGCGATCTGAGACGAATACATTTCTGAATAAGGCTCTAATCCAGCATTTCTTGCTCCCTCACTTCCTCTCTTTAAAAGATAAATTCCATCATCTTCCTTTACCCAACATTTTGCAAAACTTCCTGATGTACCAAATTCCGGTGAAGTGGTGGTAAACTCTTTTCCATAAAGCCCTCCCTCAAATGCTATCTTTGCAATCGTTTCATCAAATTGATTTTCATACAGAGAAACATTTTTCCACTGTAATTTACTATCTACAGTTTTAATCCAAAATGTATCATTTAATGAAAGGGCATGTGTCACTCTGATAAATCCATCCAGATTATAACAACCACACATTCTTAACAAGTCTGCAATATACTGGCGATGTTTTGGAGCCTGTCTCTGACTGATCCACTGTCCTATTCCATCATATCCATATGGTCGTATTTCTTCATAGGATTCTTCTTCTTTAAAACTCACACCAAGAGGGGAATTATCGCAAGTAAATCTTAATATCCGATCATCTTTATTCATTAGATAAAATTCATTTTCTAAAAACATGTCTATTTTCCTCTCTAATTCCTGTCTTTATTACTTATCTATGTGCTTTTATTATATCATCGTAATTCCCACATATAAACCACTTCTTACTTTTAAGGATATACTTAAAAGTCTTCTTATAACTGTTTATGTGGAATCGATCTAAAATTTCTACAACTCCCTTATAATAAACACAATAATTTTCTCTATTACACTGGTCAATTTCTGTTCTTGCTCCAGCAATTGTCATTTCTCTTAATCTAAATTCTCTTATCTTACCATTATTATCTAAAATCTGTAATCTTCCATTTGGAATTTCACCTGTTATATTTACACGTTTTGTTTTTTTCAATTCTTTTTCATCTAACATGTCATCACCTCACACTAAGATTATACAAGAACGTATGTTCTGTGTAAAGAGGGTGATTTTGCTGCTTTTAATCCAGCAGTTATCTTTTTTCCCATCCTACATATTTATTTTAAAGCAAACAACAGTCTGAAAGGAGCAAAAAAATGTTAAAAAAATTTAGTACAATAATCATCAAGTTTATCTCTAAATCCTTACTAAAATTAGGATTTTTATGCTTGGCCAAAATATTATTTATAATCTTATTGCCTCTCTTTATTGCTTCTATGATAAACAAACGTTTATTACCTGTTTGCGTTCTTATTGCACTTCTCTTTGCCTTCTTAAGTTTTCTGCTACTTTTTCTATAACATAAAAAATAGGGATGTAAAGGCACTCTTTCTCAAGAGAGTTTTTACATCCCCTTATCATTCTTTTCATTGAAAATTATATTTCTCATTTTTCTGCATTTCAACGTCTTTGGTAGCAGCATACCAACCTGTATCGTTCCACACTTCAACGTCTTCGGTAGTGGCACACCCAATACAAGTGTTAATTCTTATAATATAGCGAATACATTATAATCATAAATTTCTTGTATAATTATAATATGCTGAAAAATCATAATTTGTCAATACACTTCCAATCTTTAAAAAGCTTAAACTCTATTTTATCATTATATTAAATTCTTCAAATATGGTTTAACAGCCTTTGTTATTTGAGTTGTTAGTCCTTCTTCTGGATCATATGTAACCATTTCAAATATTGAAACAATTTTAAATCCTGTTTTTTTATGTTCCTTTTCAATTATTTCAATCTGACTTCTTATAATGTCATCTATAATTTTTTCCATCATCTCATCTAAATCATCTTCCTCCACTTGTAAAATAGCTAGCAGCTTCTTCTTTTCTAAAAGAATAGATTCTGCATTCTCTGAAATCACATGATTTATCAATTCCGAAAATACCTTTAATCCATCTGCATTTTCCAAAATATGACCTAGCAGCGTAATTTCCTCCGTTGTTTCTTCTGTTAACCCCTTTGTTATCTGTATTTCGACTTTTTCCATAAAATTGACTCCTTCCTGTTTATTTTATTATATTTTATCATGAGTACTCTGAAAAACCTAAAAAATATAAGAACTTTTTTATCATTGAAAAAAATAACTCATTCAATATTGCAGTTACTTGTAATCGCAAGCAAAATAAATATAATATAATGCATTTAGTCAAAATGAAATGAATAGTCTGTAAGGACCAAAAACGAAAAACCAGAGATTATACAGTCTGTATTAATTATTGCCATTCTGAATTATACGAATAAAAAATAGTCGTCCTGTCCCCTAGAAAGAATAGAACGACTATTTAAGTAATATGTTCGCCGGGGCGGATGGGTTTGCTCCATCGTGCCGACTTCCTTGTTAAGTATATTATAATGAAAATCTTTGTATTTTTCAATTCCTTTTCTGTTACTGGAAAGGTAGCAACAACACTTTAAAATGATTGAAAAAACAATATCTTGATTTATGTATACTTTTATCAATATTTATGAATACTTGAAATGTCAGGTAGCATATGATATAATGCATCTAGACAAACGAAATTAATGTTCAACTGAGCAGACGAAAAACCCATGAGATCCGACCTCATGGGTTTTTCTATTCCGTAAAGTGGCTTATACTTTTTTTGTTGCCATCTTACTTATTTCTATCTAACCATTTGCAAATATAATGACAGGTTATACCTGCTAAGATAGATCCTATGAAAAACCTAAGAAATACAAGGACTTTTTACTTTTTTCTTTGTCATTTCATTGTATTTTCTTAACTTATCTGTTATAATATTTATTGATTCAAATTATACAATTAATGTATAAAAATCCTCGACGGTTTATGGTCGTTAGGGATTTTTGTATTTTATTACTATCTCATCCAATAGTATTTCCTATACTAAAGCAGGTTAAGCCAATGCTCACTACTGCTATAAAGTCAATAATACTCATGGCTGTACCTGCAAAAAAATCCTCAGTAGTTAAATATATTTCTACTGAGGATTTTCTCATTTTATTTTTTGAATCTCTTGAATTTCCAAAAGATTTATGATACCTTTTATTTAAGGAATGCACCCACTCCAAAGTGGATGCCAACTGATATGTGAAATGTCCTTACGGACACCGCCTATCCTGTTTGCAGACAGGATAGGCATTTTTATTTCTTATCTTTTCTTCGATCGAGAAAGGTAAGAAGTGTGATTAACATCGTTCCGAATGTAATCAGTAAGCCAAGGATTCCAAGGAATACTGTTATCATTTCAAAATCTGTCATAACACACACCTCCCTTCTTTTTATTTCCGACTCTATGAGCGGATATGTAAGTTTGGGAGGCAGCCACCCTGTCATGGGTGCATTTCCAGCGGCTTACGCCACTGGAATATCATACCATCTTTTCTAAGAAATCGCTATCTTATTTTTTGCCTTTTAACACTCCTTTTTTTCAGTAATACACGAACAATCCACCCATGATCAGGATCATTCCGCTTACTAATGGTAGTTAAAAATCACCAGATAATATTTAAAAATAGCTCCAATGACTAATTGAGTCATCAGAGCTATTCCTGTAACTTTATCGTACGTTTACCGTACAAGCAAATTTCTTCTTACCAACTACAACCGTCACTTTTGTTTTTCCCTTTTTAACTGCTGTGAGCTTTCCGGATGTTGTTACTTTTACCTGTCAAACTCCCGTGAAATTCCAGATGATCTTTGATCTTCTGGAATTTTTACATCATTGAAAAAAAGATACTACCTTTTTGTATATTTTTTTCTTTAATTAAGAATACTTGAAATGCCTGAATGCATATGATACAATGCTTGTAGGCAAAAGTGATATTAGTATCATGTTGATACAAAAGAACCCTCAGTACGGCAATACTGAGGGTTTTGCTTATTTATAATGGTTAAGCTCCACGGCTTGGTTGATCGCTATTTCTTATGTCTATCAAGCCATTTGCAGATATAGTGGCAAATTATACCTGCCAATACAGACACAATCAGTGATATTAGCATTTGCATGTTGATACCCCCTTTCTGTTGCCAGATTGAGGATGCGACAACTCAAATATTATATCATGTTGTAACTCTCAAAAAAAGATAAATTTCGACAGCATAAGACCGATCATTATATATATTTCTATTCTTTATTTTCTGAATCTCTTGAATTTTCAAAAGATTTATGATACTTTTTACTTAGGGAATGCACCCACTCCAAAGTGGATGCCAATTAATTAAGTAATGTCCTTACGGACACCGCCTATCCTGTTGGCCGACAGGATAGGCTTTTTTATTTCTTATCTTTTCTCTTATCAAGAAAGGCAAGAAGTGCAATCAACATCGTTCCAAAAGCAATCAGTAATCCAAGGATTCCAAGGAATGCTGTTATCATTTCAAAATCTGTCATAACACACACCTCCCTTCTTTTTATTTCCGACTCTATGAGCGGATATGTAAGTTTGGGAGGCAGCCACCCTGTCATGGGTGCATTTCCAGCGGCTTACGCCACTGGAATATCATACCATCTTTTCTAAGAAATCGCTATCTTATTTTTTGCCTTTTAACACTCCTTTTTTTCAGTAATACACGAACAATCCACCCATGATCAGGATCATTCCGCTTACTAATGGTAGTTAAAAATCACCAGATAATATTTAAAAATAGCTCCAATGACTAATTGAGTCATCAGAGCTATTCCTGTAACTTTATCGTATGTTTACCGTACAAACAAACTTCTTCTTATCAACTACAACCGTCACTTTTGTTTTTCCCTTTTTTACTGCTGTGATCTTTCCGGATTTTGTTACTTTTGCTGTCTTTTTGTTGGAAGATTTATATTTCGCCTTATCCGTACATGTGATCGGTTCGATCATCGGTTTTAGCTGGTAAGTCTGTTTTTTCTTTAGCTTGATCGTCTTTGGCACGTTCTTGATCTTGCTGCAAGTCACTGCTTTTTTCTGTACACTGACTTTGATCTGCTTTGTAAGTCCACTAGCCAGTTTGATCGTGATCGTTGCTTTGCCTGTCTTTGATCCTGCTTTAATCTTGCATGTGCCATTTTGATTTCCTGTCACGGTTACGATTTTTTTATTACTGCTTGTCCAGGATGTTATGTAGTCGCCTTTGGCTAATCCTGTGACGGTAAACTTTTTTGTGGTCTGTTTCTTTTTTAGTTTTAGTGATGTAGCATTCGTGCTGATCGTTGGTCTTAGCTTTTCTCCATAGGTCGTGATCTCTTCTTTACCACACGTGCTGCAGATACGCTTATGTTCTGCTTTGGAAGATACCGTCGCTTCTTTTTTCGTGGTCCATGCTCCGTAGCTATGTCCGATAGCTTTGATCGGTTCGCTCTTTGTTGTATGGCAGATATCGCAGGTATAGGTTCTTACACCATCCTGTTCACATGTCGCTGGTATTTCTGTGATCGTCCAGTCGTGATCTGTCTTTGCGATCATTTTTCCCACTGCAAGCTTCTTACCACATGTGACGCAGTATGTGTCTCCCGTGTAGCCTTCTTCTTTGCACGTTGCTACCTTTTTATCTCGGATCTCTGTCTTTGTATGTCCAGTTGGTGCTATCGTCTCTTCTTTTGTCTTTTTGCACGTCTTACATATGTATACTTCAATACCCTCTGATTCGCATGTAGCCGCTTTTTTAACCATTCCGTCATTCCAGGTATGTCCTGTTGGACTTATTGTTTTTCCTGCTTTTATGATCTGCTTACAGTCGTCACAGTAGGTATCTCCTGTGTAGCCTTCGGATTCGCATGTTGCATTCTTTTGATTGAGCACTTTCGTGTTCTTGTGGCCTGTTGCTGGGATAGATTCTGTATAGGTTTCATTACAGTCTTCATCCGTGCATTTGTATGTTTTTTCTCCCTGTTCGGTGCATGTTGGCTGTTTCGTGATCGTTCCCTGATCCCAGTGGTGTCCTTTCAGCATTGGAATTGTTTCTTCTTTAGTTTTTTTACACGTTTTGCACGTATAAGTCTTGATTCCTGTTGCTGTCTGTGTTGGTTCTTTTGTGATCTTGCCATCATCCCAGTCATGTCCTGTCGCTGCGATCTCCTTGCCATCCTGAATGATCACTCTGCAGTCTTCGCAGTAGACATCTCCAGTATAGCCTTTTTCTTCGCATGTGGCTGGTTTCTGGTCGATGATCTTTGTATGCTGGTGTCCGGTTGGTTCTGGTGTATCTACTTCAAAATCATTGCATCGCTTACAGTAGCGTTTGTTTAATCCATATTTCGTGCAAGTTGGCTTTTTGATCACTACCCATTCTCCGTAGTCGTGTCCGAGCGGATCGCTGATCTCGGTTTCTTTTGTTTCTCCGCAGACGCTGCATTTTTCAACTTCCAATTCGCCTTTTTCGCATGTTGCCGGGATGTTGTCTTGTTTTACCCAGGTATGGGATGTTTTGGCGATCGTTTTACCGGAGGAGAGCTTCTTGTTACATACGCTGCAGTAAGTATCTCCGGTGTATCCTGTGGTGCTACATGTTGCTTCTTTCTTGTTGCGGATCTCTGGTTTATGTCCTGTGGCTTGGATAGTATGATTTTCGAAGTAGCCGCATGTTTTGCATGTGCGACGGTAAGTTCCGTTCGATGTGCATGTTGCATCTTTGGTTATTTTGATCTCCCAATTGTGGCCAGTGGCTTTGACTGATTCTGTTTTGGTTTGATGGCAGACAGTGCAGGTGTATTGCTGTTCTCCATTAGCTGTACATGTTGGCTCTTTTGTGATATCTCCTGCCTTCCATTTATGTCCACCCAGGGATGGTTTGGTTTCTACCTCCTTCGGATCTTTACAACGTGTACAACGATATCTGGTTATTTCTGGATGTGTGCAGTCTTGGGATTGGATGATTTCGCCGTTGGTGTAGTCGTAGTTGTGTCCTAGAGGGGCTTTGTTGTAGTCTCGATAACGATAGATACATCCTGGATTTGTACAATAGTATCCGGTATATCCCATTGTTTCACACGTTGCTGGGCCCTCTCCCGTCATTACCAGATTGTGATTTCCTTTGCACACGGAATGTTCTTTACTCCAATCATCTTTTGAGATGTTGGAGTATGTGTTTTCTATATCGTTGTTTTTCGGTGTGACAGTTAGATTAAACATCGTATCCTGACCTAATAAAAATTCTCCATTTACATTTCCATCTTTATCTAACGAAATACTTGTATTGTCCGTATAATAAAATGTTCCATCAATCCGTACAAGATTCCATGCATGTTGCAATCCACTCGATATCTGATACCCTTCTTCGATAAGTGTCAACAACCCCACCGCATTTGCCATGTAATGAAAAAGAAATGCATATCCGTCACATACAGCATATCCATCTAAGATAGCTCCCGTCATATCATGGGCATTTTTTCTCGGGCAATTAGCTGTATCTTTTACAAACTCTCTATCATACTTTACATTTTTCCCAATCCATTCTCTGATTGCCTTACACTTTTCATAATCAGTTTTTCCGTCCAGATCCAAGCTTTCCATTACTTCTTTTAATTTCGTGATTGTTTGGGAATATCTTTCATTTGACAAATTATAAGTAACACTATAATAAAAAATTCCTTTATAAGATTTTGTTTTTTCGTCATACATAATCTTCTGATGATCATCACCCATAAGATTTCCCCGAATAACAAAAATCTGTCGAAGTCCTATCCCTTCCTCCGGATTTCCTGTTTCTCTATAAAATTCTTTCTGCACTGCATCATTAAAAGGATTCGCTCCTTTATTTCCATCAATATCTGATACTTTTTGATCCGCCTTAATTTCAACCGGAATACTGATTGAATACTGATCCATTTTTCGTTCTAATACAATCTTCTTTGATATATCAGCAATCGCTTTGATTGCCTCTTGATAATTATCGTAAACTTGTCTTGTATCAGAAGTACAAATATAATCATTTGTACCTGATCTTCTTAATCGATATTCAAAGTCATCTACAGATGACTTAATCACACTTTCTTCTGCATAAACACTGACCGGACTATTCCATGGAAAGAAGCCTGTCATGACCATGATCCCTGCCAGTAAGCATGCAATCTTTTGTTTCCATTGCTTCATAAAAATAAACCTCCTCGTTTTGTTTTTCTTTGTATGATCCCCTATATTTATATTTTACCACAGGTACTTGGAAAAACCTAAGAAATACAAGGATTTTTTGAACTTTTTTCTTCATGGATTCATTGTATTTTCTTAACTTATCTGTTATAATATTTATTAATCCAAAGTACAATCAATAAGTACTGAAATTCCAGATGATCTTTGATCTTCTGGAATTTTTACATCATTGAAAAAATCCTCAGTAGCTAAATTTATTCCTACTGAGGATTTTTCATTTTATTTTCTTATCTATTCTTCATAGCTAATCCACTTTGCTATGGAGAAACTTTTTATATCTCATCAATCAGACTTTAAAATTCTTGAATATCATAAACTGATTCAATAAATTTTTGACATTTTTTCTTCTACATGATACTATAATTATAGAAAAGGATACTGCCGATAGACGGTTAGTCCAGTATATGCTTCAAAATAGTCGCTTGTTTACCAGACAGGGCGGCTATTTTTGTGTTTTATCACTATCTCGGCCAATAGTATATCCTATACTAAAGCAGGTTAAGCCGAAGCTTACGACTGCAATAAAATCAATAATACTCATGGCTTAGCCCTCCTTTCCAGTGGATTCCCTTACAGGTTTCTATGTAATCAGAGGGTCACAGTCCCTCTGTTGGAGGACTAACCGCCTACCGTTATGACAGTACCCATATTTTTATTATATCAGTTTCTATTTTGAGGTGCAATAAGCTAAAAAAGAGTCCAGATACATCACTAAATCGTGTATCTGGGCTCTTTTCATTATTCTTTTGCAATGTTATTTATCTCTTCCTTTAAAAATTACACTTCCTTCTCTTCTTTCTGTAATATACGAATAATCCTATTGCGATCAGAATGATTCCTCCTGCAAATGGAAGATAATTGATCCATCCTCCTGTCTTTGGAAGATCCAGTGTAGAATCGTTTGTTACCTCATAAGTCAGATGATAGATATAATAGTTGTCTCCCTGTTTTATCGCTTTGCTCGTATCCACATTCTGCTTATCGACCTCTTCCTGTGACATGGTCAGTGGCAGTGTAACGGTGATCGGTTCTTTTAATAAGTTCTTTCCACCGGTGGTCTTGGTCTCTGTGATCGTATACGTGTCAGGGATCAGTCCGTCAAAGGTTACTTCTCCGACAGAGTCTGTTTTTGCTTTTGCTACTTCTGCTCCATCGGAAGACATGATGACAAATTCCACGTCTTTCAAAACACGTCCGTTGGAATCCTTCTTTACAAGTTTGATAGATCCCTGGATCATCTGATTCGTAAACTTCGCTGTTCCTTTTAGCTGTGCTTTCGCCATCATTCCTGTAGGTCCGATCTCAAAAGTCACAGTTCCTTTCTTCTGATCCACTGTTGCATTGCTGCTGTCGCTTGTCAGACTCTTTAACTTAAAGTATTTCAGCATACCGCCTTCATCACATGTATATGTACCATATTCGAGATCAGCAAATGTAACGGAAAGTTCGATTGGATCTCCAGGATGATCTTTCATCTGTTTCTCGACTTCTGCTTTTGTAAACTTGATCTGTTTCTCGTAGCTGTGTTTCTTTCCATAGACATCCGTTCCACTCAGCGTGAACGTAAAGGATGGATCTCCTACATCCATGTTCAGATTTCCAGGATCCAGTGCCTTGGTGATCGTTACACTTCCTTTTGGTTCTGTCCTGTCATGGAAGTTTGTGATCAGAGTCAGATCCTGATCGGTCGTGTCCGTATCATAAGACGGTTTATATCCGATCTCACTTTCTCCTGTGATCAGATCTTCCTTAACTTCTTCCCATGTATAGTTGATTTTCTTTCCATTGACTTTCACTGGAAGGAGCTTGCTCTTTGCCTGCCAGTTGTTTTCAGAGCTTAAGATAAATGTCTCTTCCACTTTTCCATCAGCAAGCAGATTCACAGTCACAGATTTCGGACGGATGCCATCCTTGTTTCCATTGTCATTCCAAATCTTTTTCACTTTCTTATGTGTCGTTTCTGGCGTGTGGGTGTTTGTGATGATGATGTTCTTCGTTGTAGTTCCATCTGCATCAGTTGTTTCATTTGTTTCATAGGAATCAATGTAACCTGTCTTGACATCTCCAGTTAATCCATCAAAAGCTTCTTCTTTGATCTCATAACTATGTTCTTCTCCAGCTTTATCATATTTATCTAATCTTTGAAATGTTGTATTATCTGTCCAATTATTAGATTCATTTAATACAATAGGATCTCTATATTTTTCTCCATCACGATAAAGTTGAACTGTAATAGAAGCTGGTCTTATGCCATCTGCATTACTTCCATCTTCCCATACTTTTTGCACATTGATATTGACATATTCTGGATTTTCATGGAAGTTCGTAAACGAAATCACATACATCGCATCATTCCAGTGTGTACTCGTCAAAGTATAACCTTCGGGAACATCTTCACGAAACCCCCACTTTTCACGATCATCCTTCTTGATATCCGTAAACGTCGTCCAGTTGTTATCCTTGGTCAGCGTATACGTCTTTACTTCTTTCGTCGTTTTATTTGTCGCCTTGATCGTAATGAAATCCGGCCGTATCTTCGCTGCATCGTTATGATCATCCCAGATCTTCTTCAATGCGATATAATCCAGTTTCTGGTTGACCAGGGTATCTGAATCATGGATATAGGCTGTTGTGTCATTATCCGTGTTATTCTCGGCTTTTACATCATGAATGAGATTTTCTTTTGTATCATTGATCACTTCGCCTTTAAAGGTCAGTGTTTTGTCTGATTTCTCATATCCGGCTGGTGCGTAAACCTCTTCCACTTCATACATATCGCTGCCTGTTCCATCTTTTGCATAGATATCGGTCGGCAGTCCGATGAATTCCAGATATTCGAACTGGTCATCCTGTGATGTGGCGGTTGCAATCGTAACGCCTTTCTTGAAGATTGTTTTACCTTTACTATTGACGATATCTGTTTTGGCTTTTAAGGCAAACTGGGCTCCGGCCAGCTTGTTTCCGCCCTGATCGGTCTTGATCAGATGGACGCTGTATTTCTGCAGGATATCGTTCGCATCGATATGGACGCTTGCTTTCTTGGCCGTCTTTAAGGCGATATCTTCCTCTTCTGGATTGATGACCTCTACGGTTGTCTTGATCGTTTTTTCTGGCAGGTCTTTATATGCTCCCTGACTGTCAAAACTGATGTTGATCTCGTATTTTCCTGCTTTTTCTGCATAGGTCGGTGTAAATGCTACGTCTTTATCAGTCACTTCCACATCTTCTGCTCCATCATCATCGTAAAGAATCCGCCAACTGAAATCCTCTGCCTTAAACTTGTCTCCTTTTAAGAATGTATTCTTTGGCATAGCAACGATTTTCACTGGCTGTTCTTCGGTAAACTTGTCTTCTTCGATCTTTAAGATCTGATCCATGACATAGGTTGTCTTAAGGATTGGATCACCGTAGAACATCTGGCTGACATCTTCCACATTGGATGTGTTAAAAGATGAAAGATCAAGTGTCTTGATGGAGTCCATCGCATAGAACATTTGGCTCATATCCACAACTGCGGATGTATCGATATTCTTAAAGTTAATCTCGGTCAGATCACTGCAGTTCTTAAACATCTTTGATGATACTGCATTCATGTAGATGACCTGTCCGGCTCTCTGACTGGAGATATAGTAGTCTCCGCCGTCATTCCACATCACAACACTGCCGTCTTTATTCTGTGAGACATCCGTTGTCATGGTCCCTTCTGGAGCATCTTTCCATGTAAAAGTCACAGATTCTGCATCTTTGATCTTCTGATTGAGCTTTTCACCTTTTTCCAATACATAAATGCCTTTACTTACATCGTTTCCTTCATTTCCAAATGGATCTTCCTTATCCGGCACTTTTGCTTCATCACGGATATCATTCATACTTCCTGCCGTCGTATCCCAGGTCAGTTCCAATTCATGTTTTTCCTGATCTTTGATGTAGCCGGCTGGAGCCTTGATCTCTTTGACATAATACTTTCCAAGATAAAAATTTCTGGTTTCTTTTTTATCCGCATCTTTTCTTGTAAAATAGATTTCTTTGTCTTTCGTTGTTGTCTTCTGATCGATCAGTTCATCTTTCTTCCAGACAACAGTTCCATCATCTTTCTTGATATCCTCGTCAGCATACAGTCCGTAGACCGCTCCTGTGATCTGGTCATTGTCATAGATGAAACTCTGGGAATCTTTATCATAGCCTGTTAAGACTTCTCCTGTCTTACTAAACGTGATCTCTCCGTAAACGGGTGTATCTGTTTTTTGAAACTGATAGCTTCCCTGTCCTTCGTTATCGTATGTGATCTTGACACTTGTGGATTCCTCACTCAGTTCGAACTCTTTTGCTTCTGCATCATCCATGTTGTAGCCTGCCGGTGCTTCGGTTTCCCTGATCGTGTATTTCCCGTATGGAAGATAACACTCTGCAGTTCCATCACCGCTTGTTCCAGTTGTTAAGGTTGCAACAACATCTTTATCTTCATCGTAGATCTCATAGACTGCATCATTTAACAATTTCTTTGTCTCTGCTGAACGTTTGACCAGTTCAATTTTTATCTTTCTCTCATCATCCTTATAGGGACCAAATGTGACGGTCTTGTGTACATCCGATTTGATCAGTACCACATCTTCATCTTCTATCATTTCATGCTTTGCATCGCCTTTGATCTGATGCAGTGTGTAGACACCGATCGCCAGTGAAATGGATGTTGCTTCTCCTTTTTCATCCGTTGTCAGGGTATCGACCACTTCCCCATGCGGATCAATGATCTGGAATTTCGCCCCGACTTCCGGCACGTATTTATCTTTGTTTATTGACATCTGCTTTTTGATCGAAATTTTTGCGGATTTTGTATAGTCGTCTTTTAATCTGAATTCATAAACCTTGACTTCATCCTCGATCGATGCTTTCATTTCTGTGGAATACTGAGGTGCTGCAAGATCATAACCTTCGACACCTCTGGTCTGTAGAACGATGAACCCGCTTTTCTTTGTGTAATCTTTTAAGAGCATCGCTGCTTTCCCTTCGGAATCCGTGACTAATGTTCCAAGGATTGCATCTTTGTTATTCTTTTTCAGCTTTTCGATGTAAGACAGTCGGTCTTCGGATGTTGCCAGTGTCTGGTCCTTGAAGTCTTTGACCAGAGATTCATCCAGCACGACAAACTCCGCTCCTGGTTCCGGTTTGGATTTTCCATTTTTTACCATCGATTTTCTAATCCGGACTTTCCGGCCATTGTATGGATTATCCAGTTCAAACTTCTTAAATGTTTTATCACCGTCCTTGATCGTTACATCAAAGTCATCGGCAAGCTTATAATTATCTGTTCCTTTTGTCTGATGGACCGTGTATGTACCAGGATCGAGCTTTCCAGACTGAGCTGCCCCGTTTTCATCTGTGGTCAGTGTTTCCACAACCTTCTTCGTTGCTTTGTTGATAATCTGAAATTCTGCTTTATATTCTTCTTTTTTTGTATAAATGCCAGTTTCCTTATCACTGATTCTTGTAGCCTTTGTCAACATGATTCCTGCATACTGCTCCGGATCGTTTGATTCGACCTTGTAGGTAGCTTTTGAGCCGTCAATGGTCACCCATTTATCCGGTACCATGTCATATCCATCTGTCGTTTTGGTCTGATGGATACGATAAGCTCCATAAGGCAATAAGTCTGTTTCTGCGATCCCTTTGTTATTCGTTGTGATCGTCTGTTTTAAATTGTTCTTGGAATCGTAGACTTCAAAGACTGCCTGTGCTTCTGGAACATTGTTTCCACCAAATGTCTTTAAGATCTGGATCGTTCCCTCATATTCCTCTTCTTTCAGATACTGTGTCGTATTCTTGTCAATCGTAACAGAAATATCCTGGCTGGATGTCCTGTATCCTAAAGGAGCATACTTTTCATGTAAGCGGTAATATCCTGGATACAGATCCGTTGCTTTTGCATAACCATTGGCATCCGTGACCAGCTGTGTCACAAGCGTACCTGCCGGATAGACCACACTTTTGTTGTCAGATCCTGTGATATCACGTTCTGCATATAGCTCATAGACTGCATTCTGTAAGTTCGCTTCTACTCCGTGATCTCCCCGTTTGTTCTGTACAACACCTTGTTTGTAGATCTCAAGGTCCGCTTTTTTAAATTCGTTTGTATAGTTGAACGTAAAGGATCGGACACCACCCTGTTCGACTTTGCTCTGATCTGTCTGATCAGGGATCAGATGACCAAATGGAGATTTAATCTCTCTTGTCATCCAGGTATGAACGGAAGAACTCTTTAATGCTGCAATCTTCTGCTGGGCAAGCTGCTGTGCTTCTCTCATTGCTACAGAATATGCGTTTGCCTTGGAATCATACCATCCGTTTCTGGTTGCATCTTTCTGCTGGCTCTTTGATAATTCATTCCAGTTCGTTACATATGTTTTTTTCGTTGATGTCACGCTGTAACTCACTGTTCTCTGTACGGTATAAGAAGCTTCTCCATTGTCATCGGTTGTTACACTTCCTTGATAATTCCCATCCATATAGATCTGAAATACTGCTCCAGAAAGCCCTGCTCTTGTTTCCGCATCTTTCTTTTTGATCTTGATCCTTACATTATCTGGGCTGGTTCCTGACTTTGTTGCACTCGTTTTCGCTTTTTCAATATCTGGCGGTGTGTGACGGAATCCAAACAATACTTGATGGGAATCCAGTTTTTTCTTTTTCACACATTTCTTCACTGTGTAATAGTAGATCGTTCCTTCCGGGTCCTGATCACTGATCGTTCCGCAAAATTTCTTCGCATCTTTCTGTGAATACCCTTTATCTACATTTTTTCCTGCCTGATAGACTGTATCCTGCTTGTTTGCTCCATGTCCACATGCCCAGATATATGCCTGGCATAACGCCATGGATTTTTTGTTTTTGTTACTAAATCTGAAATACCAGTTTAATGCCCTTGCAATCCCTTTTTTCTCATATGTTGCCGCATTGATTGTCTTGTATTTCAAGGTATCCCCGGAACACATAGTTTTTCCAGAGTTTAGACAGAACACTCTGTGTCCGTCTGCTGTCATGCTCCACAAACCTTCTGATGCCGGACGGCTGATCGCAGGGATCTTATTGCTCGATAATGCCTGACTCATCGCCAGTGATGCTTCTCCTGTGGAAGCCTTAACTTCTCTGCCCTTTAAAAACAGAGATCCCCCTGAATTGCTCAGATATGTTGTCATGATCATCAGAAGGGCAAGAATGCATACAGAAATCTTTTTACAGATTTTTTTCAGTTGTTTCATCCTTTTTTCCTCCTCCCTTATTTGTATCGATTTGTAAAGTATCCCGGCTGACCATCTTTATCGATTCTTCCATACTCAGAATCTATGTGGTCTCTCGAAAATCCAGTACCATTCTGTCCTTCTAGTTCGATCGATCCATTGAACATGCCATCATCATGGATGATGTTATGCGTGTCAAAGGAACCATCCGTTTTCTTCCAGACAGCATACAGTTCATAGGTCTTTCCCGCATCGCACAGGGTGTTGACCGTCTGTCCATCCGTGTATTTTGGTTTTACTGCATCTGGATTTTCACTCCATCCCATAAAGGTATAACCCGGACGTTCAAACGTGTTTGCCGGCAGCTTATCATCCTGACCATATTTAAGATCTGCAGTTTTTTTGCCACCGGATGCACCATTGCCATCAAAACTTACTTCATAGGAACTCTTGGACCAGATGGCATAAAGTGTCATTCCATCAATATCTGTCCATGTGATCGTCTGTCCAGGAGAATACTGTGCTGTTGTTGCATATTTATCTGTGCTCCACCCAACAAACGAATAACCTTTTTTCTTATATCCGTTTGTTGCAAAGGTGTAATTTAAATCATAAGTTGCTGTTCCATCAGAAACCCATCCTGAATCCTCACCGTTTCCATCATAATAGATGTTATAGCTGTTTGCAGTCCATTGGGCGATCTCTGTATAGTTATTACATACCAGCCACCCAGTGTTTGACATCCAGCCCGTTTCCTGATCCAGCCATCCATCCAATGTGTAACCTCTTCTGGATACCGTTGGAAATGAGAAATTATCTCCATCCGTATAATACCACGTTACATCTGCACCAGTTCCTCCATTTCCATTAAAATAAATACTCCTGCCTGCCTTTTCCAGATTCAGATTGATGGAACACCAGTCATAAGTTCTCCATCCTCCATCAGTGTTTGCATCCGTCTTATTATTTGTAGAACTTGTACCAACCAATGCGGTACTAATATGGATATTTATGTATCTCCAATCTCCCCGGCTGGAATGTTCTGAACTATCCCAGAAACCATCATTTCCGCCACAATAAAATGTTATGTCCTCATCTGGATTTACAGATATCGGTTTGTTCACCGTTACATGGTCCCAGGAACGATGCTGTTCATGTGCCGGTAAGTAATATTTGATTGGGATCGTCAATAATGTATAGTTATTCCTGCTGTTTTTTTCTGACCAAATGGTTGCTCTGTTCTCATTTCCATTTATCTGAAGACTATAACTTCCGTGTCCACCAGAATAATGCGATATCGTATATGGATGCTGGCTTTTTTTAAATGTTGCACCACTGACATTTTTATTTTTTTCGTAATCATCACTATGCACATACATCGTCAGACTGTCACTTTTCCCATCCGGTCCATTGATGGTTACTGTTAAATGTCCATCCACAAAATGCTTATTCCCTCCGGTATCATATGTACCATATGCCTGGATATTTCTCATCTGATGCCATGCTAACACAAAAACAAAGGTTATCACGACTGCCAAAGCTGCCATGATCTTGCCTTTTCTTGTCAAAGCTTTTTTTCTGTTTCGCATCTGACCTCTTCCTCCTTTCCAATCTCTTTCTTCCATCCTTGATCTATCTTAAATTTCGTTTCTTTCTTCTTGATATCCATACCCCTCCTGTCATTATCAGCAGACCTATGCCTGCATATCGTATCCATTTTTCTTCCTCTATCTCTTTTCTGGAAGAACCATGTATTTGTATTTCTTCCTTTTGTTTCCTGATCTTCTGTCCATGATCTCTCATGCAGTAGACGATATACCGGTATCTTCCATGTCCCCGGTATGGATGACAGGTTAAAAGCGTGGCCATGTCTTTTCCTTTCTGGATCAGGATCTTATCCATATCATACGGATTGATCACTTTGATCTTTGTCACTTTATAAGTCAATGTTTCCCATGGATTCTTGATGATCACTCTGTCTCCTGTCTTTAGCTGTTCGATATCCCGAAAATACGGAATCCCCTGATATCCACGATGGGCAGCAATCACACAGTTGCTGTCTTTCTGTCCTAATGGAAGAGACGTCTGGCCCATGATCGCTGCTCCTTTTTTCATGTTTTTCATCGTGGCTCCCAGATATAATGGAAGTTTTTGTTTTATCTTTGGAATCTTTACATATCCAAAAGTATTTTTTTCATTTCTCAGGATAATTGGTGCACTGCGGTAACTAAATACGTCCTTTAATCCTGTCTGTTTTTCCTGGAAGATCTTTCTGTTATAATAGACTGCTTTCTGATACAGTGAATCATCTAGCTTATTTCTGTTTCCCGCATGTGTCAGTTCTTTGATTATCTGATCGGACTGTTTCTGCTTCAGGTATGATATGATCTCCGGATAGAACAGTGATCCGATCCCCGCCGCCAGAAACAAGATCCCGATGATATTTATAATCTTTTGTTTCATCCCTGTCTCCTTCCTCTGATCTTTTCATATCCTTTTCTTGCTGCAATCAGCACAAATATGATCAGCAGTCCTGCAAGAATCGCCCGCTTATAGATTTCCATCCACTGGGAATGATGATCTCTTGCTTTTGCATGTTCCTCTTTTTCATGATATGCCGTACGTACCCCGCGGACCAACAAGCGGTGGTCATTGACTCCATATGGTGTACAGGTAAGCAGAGTCACATGATCTTCTCCGTCAATGATCTGAAGCTTTCTAGTATCTTCCGGTTTTACCACCTCAATCTGGTCCACTTTGTAGGCAAGTTTCTGATCCAATACATGGATAAAGAACAGATCTCCTTTCTTCATTTCCGTGAGGTCTGTAAACAGCTTCGCAGAATTAAGTCCGGTATGCCCGGTCAAGACTGCATGGGTGCTTTTCCCTCCGACTGGAAAGGAAGATGCCGCAAGATGCCCGATCCCGTGTTCCAGAACTTCGGTGGATGTTCCATGATAAATAGGAAGACTCACTGAGATACATGGAATCTTTATATAGCCCATAATGCCCGAACCATCCAGATTCAGGATTTTGTTATAAAAAAGCGTTTCCCCGTTGGACTTTTTATCCTTAAATGGGTCAGTCAGCTGTACTTCGGATTTTGTCAGGTCTATGTTATACTGTCTTGCCTCAGCAATCGCTTTTTGTTTTATTTCCTGGTCCATTCCGTTGGCCTTTTTCTGATAGCTTTCCACACTCGATCCTGCACTGTGTTCGAAGAAGAAATTACTTACAAACGGATAAAACAGCAGTAGAAATCCTGCCAGAATGATAAATACCGGAATGATCTTCTGTTTCATACCGTCTCCTTTTATCACAGAACGCACTGCCATATATGACAGAGCGATTCGTATCTTTCTTAGCTTTTTCCTTATTTTTCAGGCTGTCTTTTATTTCTGCGAAGGATCATCATTCCGCATCCTGCAGCGACAACTCCCGCAATGATCAGAAGATAGCTTCCTGCCCCACCTGTCATTGGCAGCATAAACTGTTTCTGGTTTGTGATCTCCATGTTGACGTAAGCATTATTGGATTCATCCTGCTTTGTCATAGTTACTTTTGTGTTATCAACCGTCGCACTGGCTGCAGTTGTCTGAACCGTCACATCATTCTTTAATGCAGCACCATTAGGGACTCCATCATTTGCTGTGGAATCTGTATCAGATTTGCTCTGGATTCCTGTAATGTTTGCTTCAGTTGGTGTAATGTTAGCTTCTGTCTTTGTAATCTTTACAATGATCTCTTTTTTTAACAGGGAGTATCCTGCATCAGAATGTGTCTCTGTAAATCCGTATTCATCGGCTTCAATTCCGTTGATCACAAGTTTTCCTGTAGATGATGGGCTGAACTGTGTTGCATCCGCTTCTGTGGCTGATTTTCCTGTTACTTGGTAAACACCGTTGCTTCCTGTTGCCACTAAGTAGTAGTTGTCAGATTTATTCTGTACAACGAATTTAACCTTGGTTGGATCACCTTTTCCGTCGGAAAATTTCTTTGTCAGATCATATCCGTAAGAATATACGATACTTTCATCTTTTAAGATGTCATAGTAGTTTGTGCTTGTTCTCTTCCATGTCAGGGATACATCATTCGGATTCCCCTTGTCACCAAGAACAACTCTGTCATCTGTATTTACTTTGGCTGTGTAATATACCATGATGTATTTATCAGAGTATTTCTTGTTCAGCTCGTTAAGCCCTGCTTTTGTCATCTCAATCTTCATTTTGGAATCGTCACCGGATTTTCCGTATGTGGTTGTAAATTTCGGATCTGTGTCAGAACTCTTCCATACAGCGATCGCACCGCTCTTATCGACGTTGTTGACATTTGTGCTGTCCGCTGCATCCCTGTTTTCATAGATCGCGATCACAGCATCTTTTGAATATGTCATTCCTTTCGCCATCGTATCGTCAAATGTATAAGTTGACAGATAGGTTGTTGATGATGTGATATGTGGCAGTTTGGAAATGAACTGATAATCCAGTTTTTCTGCTTTAGATGCTGTGACTGTACTCTGATATTTGTATTCATTTCTTGCAGAAGTAAAGTCTGCCAGTTTATCTGCATTTGCAGTCGTTACGTTATCCTGATCCGGATTGTTTCTCACTCTCTTATCAAGTGTTGGATATCCTGTCTCATTCTTTGGATAGCAGACAACATCATAAAACCAGTCATCTCCATTAGAGTCTGTGGATGGTAACTGCACAAACCATGGATTTGTTGTATAAGTCACATCTTCCGGTACTTTCGTCTCAACGATCAGATAAAGTCCTAATGGAAGTTTGTCTTTGCTTGTAACACCAGAAGCATTTGTTTCTGCCATGGCTGTCCCGCTTTTTCCCATATAATCTTCTAGCTTGTCTTTTGTCGCTGTATTATCCTCTAAAGCGTGAGCCAGCTTATCATTAATCTTCTGACTGGTAAAGTATATCTTGTTTCCCTCTGTTTTTGCTGCATCAGATGGTGCAAGACCGATGATCTGCTGTAAGGCACTTGGCAGTTCATAGATCATCTGGACTTTTCCGTTTTCACTTTGCTGCTCCACATCCCCGACACGAAGATAACTAAACTCAACGCCTTTGATGGCATATTTCTTTAAAGCCTGCTCTGCATTTGTATCCTGTTTTCCTGTAGATGTGAACTGATCTAAATTGACTCCTCCCTGTTTTGCTGCAGTCATGTCGTATTTGTGGATCGTTAATGATCCTGTTTTACTTGTATCAATCACATCTGATGATGCAGCCTTAACATTAACGATCGGTGCAAATATCATTACTGCAGTTAAAGCAGCAACGGTTGCTTTTTTGATCATATTTTTAATTCTCATATGTATTTCCTTTCCAGGGAATTTTTACCCCTTACTACTTTTTCTTTAACTTTTTCTCTACCTCATAATAATCTGGTGAATCTCTAATTTTCATGACATTTTCGTTCCTTTAACAGTTTTATAATTGAAAAAACATTAAACAGATACTTTATTCTACAGTTACCTGTTCAATGTTTTTCATAACAATAGTTTTTGTATCCATCTGGTGCTCCAAACCGTCTTCTGGATATTTTTTATTGATTGTCTTAATTGTCCTTGAAAGAATCTGATATTTTCTTTTCGCTTCCGTCTGTGCAATCGATCTTAAAAATCTTTCTGTAAGGTAATAAATTTTATCGCCATTCAACATTTCATATTTCTTTTCTTTTAACATTACTTTCTGTAATGACAGATTAAATATAATACCTTCAGAAATTCTTTTCCCTAATGGTAAAATCTTTTTATGTCTTATGTTACTTATAATCTCTTCATTATCGTATTTCATAAGTTCATGCATAAAACTATTTTGATAATTCAGTTTGATCAATGCATAATAGATTTCCTGGTTCGTTTGAAAGCTTAAGCATAGTAAATCTGCGGATGGAATTTCAACGTTGTCGCACATAATATCAAACAAGCGATCTGCAAGATATGCACTTGTTTGGATAAAGGATTTATCATCTTTCTCATTCATTTGTTCGAGTTTCTGAAAAACTGGTTCTTTTGTGTTCCAGTCTGCAGCTTTCAATTCGTCACTATTGAGTAAATAACATACTTGTTTTCTAACCAACTCTATGACATCTGGCTGTATCATAAATAAATCTTGTGCAGGAGCAAATTTACCAAGTTCAACATTGAGTAGATGAATAACTGCTTTTCGGAATATAATATCGTCTGATAAAATAATCATAGCTGGTCTCCTTTTTCATTAATTATCCATTGTAATTTCTATATCCTCTTCTACCATTATTTCATTATCACTTGCCATATAAGTTTCCTGTTCATAGGTAGCTTCATCTGACCAAAAATTTTCTTCTGACTCCCATGTATTTTCTTCTTTATATTCCGTTGATTCATCTAACCCATTTTCTTTCAACTGATTCTGAATTTCTTCATAAGAATACTTTTCAACATCAATTGATATTCTTTTATTTACAAAGCCATGGTCACCAATATCATATGAATTAATGGCTTCATCCCTTCCATACGCTTTGTAATCAAAATAACCTTCCATACCAGCAGCTTTAATCTCTGGAGCCAAACTGTTATTTTCAAACAATGCATATCCAAGTTTTTCTTCTGGGTCTTTTACATTTTCGTCAATCCAGTCTGGAAATCGTTCATATGGCACTTCATCGGCCTGCAGGCATACATTGGAGATTTCTAACGGAGAAGTAATATCCCTTGCATCACAATAATCCATCACTTTCTCATAATCCTGTTCTGGCAACTGCTTTAATTGAGCTACAGCTTGATTTAATTCATATATATCTTCATATTCACTGATTTCAAAATCTGCCTGATAATCAAAAATCGCCATGTCTGGATGATTTTCTGTAAGATGCAACTGCTCTGTTAGGATTCTTTGTAATTCCTGTTCCTCAATCCCCAAAGTAATCCAACGTCCTTGATCCAATCCCATGTTATAACTTCTAAGATTTTGAGCGTAAACTTTAACATCCTTCATCTATATACCTCCTAAATTTCTAAATCTAATTCCATCTCTGATTCATTGATTACAATATCTGACTGTTCATACTCTGCTTCGTTTGACAAACTTTCCTGATTTGCTTCCCAAAGATTTTCCTGCTTATAATTTCCATCCAACGCTTCAGATACTTGATGGATCAACTCTGATGTATCATAGTTTTTTGTTGGCATTCCATGTTTAATTTTATCTTGCAATTCTTCCACACTGTTAAAACCAAGCATTTCTGCTTCTGCTATTACTTCCTCTGGAAATACATTTTGTTTTTCTTTCTCCTGCATATCTGCTTCTTGTTGCTCGGGCAGAAATTCTTTGATGTTTTCTAAAAATTTTTCTTTTACCAATCGGTGGCCTTCCACATCATCCGGATGCCTTAATTCACTTTTTTCGAGATATTTAACTCCCGCTTCAATGCTACCTGCTTTTACAGCTCGTTTTATTGCAACCCTTAATTTTGCATTTCCTGAATTACTTAGTTCCTCACTCTGTATCTCTGAAATTTGCTTTTGCTGCATATCATGTTGCTGCTCTGCCTGAAATTCCTGATAATTTTCTATCAAATAATCCGAAATTTCTGATGCATTATGGACGGCTCGGAATAATTCGTTTGGATCATTTTCCAAAACTGAAATCCATGAATGAAGATATGCCGCATGATCATTGATTGCTTCATCTGATAATTTAATTCCTAAGTCCATCTGTAAAAAAGCACTGCCAAATTCTGCATTTAATTCTTCTTTCGCATATTCCGGTGTTCCAAATTTGTTGACTAACGGCCGGTTTAAACGATCCGGATGCCCTGTAGAATGTGACATTTCATGAAGTGTTACCGCTAAAAACGCTTCCTGACTCTTAAAATAATCTCTTGGTGGCAACGTGATCTTATCTTCTTTTGGTGAATAATATGCCCTGTTCTGCATTGATTCCACAATTTCACATTGACTAGAAGCAATGACTTCTTCGGCCAGTTTTAACATCTCATTTTTCTCCATCGGAATCACTTTAGGAATTGGCCCGATTCCATCAATCTGCTCTGCATTAAAAACTCTAAAAAAATTCACATATGGATTCCTGAGTTTTACTATCTTTTTTTCTAATTCACCATTTTCATTTTCCTCTTCAACAATCTTTGACCAGACCCATTTTTCCAACAGAACTGATTTTGCACCCTTTTTAATCCGATATCCCTGCTTATTAGCTTGCTTTAACGTCATCCAACGTGAATCTTCATATTTTCCAACTGCCGATGCGATTAGAAGTCTTAATAAATTAACTCCTTGGTATCTCGCTCCACTGATTGGATTGTTTGGCAGTCCATATGTACTCACAGAATCCCACATTTCTCGTACAGGTGATACACCATCTTTCATCTTTTGTATTAACTGATCCACAAGTTCTTGTCTTGATTCGCTTACAATCTGTGAAGCTGTTTTTCCCTTTGATTTTGCCATTTATTTTCCTCCTGACTAAGAAAAAAAGGCAAAGATCTGCATCTTGCCTTTATCATTTACATATTAGATTTTTTAAATTTTTTCAATGACTGATCTGTTACTCCGAACGCTTCCAGTTGTCTAATGTCTGTTATTTCCTCTGCTGTCAATTCATCTTCATCTACCCAGTCAAGACCATCTATATTTTCTGGCCCAGCAACCATCTTCTGAATCCATGCCAGATCATTTGTTTCGATATCACAATTTGTTATACTATTTCTCATTTTTACAACCTTCCTCTCTATACTTAAGATATCTAAAGTATAATAATATTGTTTTTTTCAATGATATATTTTATTTAAATTACTATTGTCTTCTTAGGGTGACATTCATTTATACTAGAAAAGAACGTGTCGATCAAGATCCTGAATCATCTGTATTTTTTGTAAGATCCTGTGAAATCTATGCTTCTTTTGGATTTCTTTATATTCAGTTTTTGTTCTAATACTTACAATATAAAGATATATTTTGATATCCTGAATGCTGTATGTATGTCGGATTAGTTTCACACATTTCCTTACAAAACTTTTTAATCCAAATTTCTCGATACAAATTCTTGCAAAAATAACTGTTTCGCCCTCTATGATCTGTTGTGATATACGAAGCAATTTCCGATAAATCAATGTCTTTATCACTCTTCGAAGCTTAAAAAAAGGAATCCTTAAGATTCCTGAAAGTCTTTCAACCGAAAAGTAAGTAAAAGCTTCCTGATCCGCACGCATAATAAAATATGCAAGTACTAACTTTTCTAATTTTGTTATTTTCATACTTCGATATACTAAATGTAAACAATGATGCTTATACTCTGTTGTTACAATTACTTCTTCCATTTTCAGAAAATCCTGAAAAACAGAATTTTTTCTGACAACTTCTTTAATATCATTATCATTGAAAAGAAAATCTCTTTTGTCCTCTGGAGTTAAATAATATCGATTTGTAAATTGTTTTCCCATCGCTTTTTGTTCTGCTTTTACGATATAGCCTTTTTCCGCTAATTTGTTTGTCTGCCTTTGGATTGTACGTTCACAGTATCCTGTTTCATCTTCCATCGTATTTACTGCCGGATAGCAATAGCCTTTTTTATCCATACGGCTTAATAAATTTAAAAATACACTCTTGCCTGCCGTTGTAATCTCTGGATCAGCCATGACTTTTTTAAAACTTGTGAACATCTCCATACTATTTTTCTCCTAAAATCTTATTTAATCTTTTCTCCTGTATCCGGCTCAGTATTCTCTGCCGGCTGCATCTCCCAGTCTGATGTATCCTTGGGTGCTTCTGTCATCTGCTCTTCTTCTGTCGTTTCTTCTGTCTGTTTTTTTTCTGTACTAACTTCTGTTGTTGTAACTGCAGATCGTTTTGTTTGTTTCTTTTGCGGTCGATTTACGATCACTGCTATTATGATCAACACAACCATTACTATCACAGCAACAACAAGTGATACTATTTTCCCTTGTCTCTGATTCATTCTCTCACTTCTTTCTGATTTTCAACTGCATAAATATAAGTCCTGTAATCGTTTTTCTCATAACTACAAGTAACAAATGTATACAATCGTTTCCTGATACTCTGATCTGGTAAATAACTAATAGATTGAATTCTTGATATATAATTTTCTCTATCCTTTTTATTTTTGAATTCAATCGGTAATTTTTCTGGTTTGTTTGCACGTGCAGCAATTACTTTTAATGTCCTGGTCTCTTTTGGAAGATATAAAATAATCTTTTGATGCTTCTTCCAGAACGATCGATTTTTATATTTTACAAATGTTGCAAACATCGATCCATCTCTCATATGATGCCCATAAATAACATTATTATCTGACATGAAATCTTTTTTACATTTATAATCTAAAAAAATACAACCCGATGGATTGTACTTCTTATGGAATGTCCTATGCAAATATGTACTATTATCTTTTCCCTGAACGATCGGATAACTAACTTTTGTTCCTGGTACTTTAATCCAGGCAACAATGTCTTTATTCATTCTTTTAAGTTTCTTCCAATTGATAGATTTTTCTGTTTGTACTGCTTTTTGCAACGTATCATATTCTTTCTGTGCTTTTTTATATTTCCATTGATTAATCAAAATCTTACCTGCAAAAAAAGCGATTGCTGTAAAACATAGAAACAATAATATATCGCATATCCATCGTTTTATTTTGATATTATCCAAAACGGACCTCCTGCACTTGCACTACTATTTGATTCATTGACAATCAGATCTAAACTCCATGTCTGCTTTGTTCTTTGCCTTGATCCACAATCTGCTACAGTGATTTTTCCATCTTTAATCCCTGTTAATACAATAAAATGACCACCGCTTGTAAAATGTCCTGCAGACATAATTGCTACTACTAGTTTTCCTGTCTTCAATGCTTGGATAATCTGGGGCTTATTTTTTCCAACACCTTTACATTTCACACCATATTTTTTCGCTAATCCTGGAATAACATCATGCTTACTTCCTGCTCCTTTCACATAATATCCCTGACTTCCTGCCCATTGACAAGTCTGCCTTGGTGTTATTTTCTTTCCAGAAAGCGTAGAGATGCATATTGCCATACTTGTAGGTCCACATCCACTCTGTCCTATTGTTGACGTACTATATGGAATGGATTTCCATGCAGCATCTCCCTGATTATAATAAACAACCTTTAGACCAGAATTTCCTTCCAACAAGGAAATCTCTGCCGAAGAATCCCCTGTTGCAATCGAATAGTATTTCATTACCTTTTCAGCATGATTAGGAGTCCCTTTTGCACCAGACGGCATCATTGTCGCACTATACTCTTTACTAAGTGCCAATGTATACTTTCCACCATGCTTTTTTATCCAGGAAATCCAGCGATCCATCCCATAATTATAACCTTGAATTGCTACTTTTATATGATCGAGATCAGTTGGATCTTCAACATCCGCTTTTTTTAAAGCATCTCTTAATTCCTGCACTCCTGCATTGACGGAACATTCTCCATGTCCGGATGGGATCCCGTTCGGACTATGGCTATGTCCACCACTATTATTTTTTGTTTTTAAACAATAAAGACCATAAGCCCCCTCTGCCGCCTGCATTGGATCTGGTTCATTACCACTTGATTCTACCTGCATTAGTGCTAATGCCAAATCTACATATCCTGGAATCTTATATTTTGTACAATACTGAGTAACCATTGGTCTCCATTTTTCCACCTGATCTGATAATGGAGAAGCTGCTGTTCCAGCTGTTGTTCCCATATCAGAAGCTGCCAACATAGCTACAATAAAAAACAAAATAGGTATTAAAATAATGATCAATAATTTTTTTCTGTTTTCTTCATCCGCAAGCATACGCATTGCGAAATAAGCTTCATTCATTTATCGACCACCTGCTTTTCCAAAATATGCCCATTTATAATCCGGAATTTCAAAATTAACATGCAATCTCTTTGATCCAATCATAAACAATGCATGTCCTCTTCGTTTACTTTCTAGAAGCTCTCTTTCTGCTTCTGTCAAATTGTATAACTTATCAGTTTCTTCTAAGTTTTGTCCATCGGTTCCAAATAAAATCTTATAACATGGCGTATCAAGCAATGCCTGTCCATACATTTTAATTTTGGGATCCAAGAAATCTACAACACTATGGCTAATAATAAATAATCCAGCTTCATATTTTCTATCTCGCTTGGCCACATTTCGTAAGAACACTAAAGATTGGGGAACTTCTGGATCAATCATCAGGTAAGCTTCATCGCAGATTAATGCAACTTTCTCTGTTCGATCACTACTCATAATATTCCATGACCATGTCTCCAATAAGAAATATTGGGCTCTTTTCACATTGTTCGATGTAGACTGAAGAGAATATGTATCCAAAACTGTAATCTGTTTATCTGTTTGTAATGTTGTCGGTCCATTCCATAATGCACTGTCCGCACCATTTGCTGCATCTTCTAAAAACAATGCTAGATCTTCATATATATTTTCTGTTTCAATTTTTCCTTCTTCTTTTGATTCACTAGCCTTTTCCAACAATTTATTATACATATCTGATAAAATCGGAAAATCTTCAGGTTTTAACTTCTTCGCATCTGTGTTCCAATCAATATCAAAATCTTTGTATAATTCAATCAACGTCTTTTTTAAGACTGCTTTATGTTTATCCGTCAAAGATGGAATATATAAAGAAAAGAAAATCTCTAAATGTTTAATATAAAGAGCTAAGTCTCCAAGACCATTTCCCTCATCCTTATCATAGTAATCTGTAAGTCCTGGTTCTGTTTCATCTGATTCATCATTTTTTGGAATTGGCATTATGTGTAATGGATTTACACGTGCTTCTGGTGATCCCCCTGCATCTAACCAATTGCCATTTAGATTTTTACAAAAATCTTTATATTCACTTTCCGGATCAATAAATATCAGTTTTGTTCCTAGCATAAATTCTGACAAAGTAATATGCTTCACTGCCGCACTTTTACCACTTCCAGGGACCCCCATAATAACAAAGTTAGAATTTGTTCGATCATTTTCACGTAGCCAAAAGTCTAGCACAACTAGTCCTCCAGTTGCATCTTTTGCAACATAACAACCTGCATTATCATTCAGTCCTGAAGAACTAAACGGGAATCCACCGACAAAAGTTCGAAGCGGCATAACACGATTTGATACCTCATTTAATAATGGATTTTCAATATAAAATGGTGCAACATGCTGTAATGCATGTTTTTGCATCAATGTAAGTGGTCTAACTTTCAGATTGGTCATTGCACATGTTCCACGCATCTTCTGTTCTACTTTTTTTAAAGATTCTTTATCTATTGCCATTGGAATTAATGTTCCTGCCAATTCTCCAACAACTTCTCCATTTTCATCGATTTGCTGCAGCAATTTCATTCCATCTTTTGCACCTTTTTCTGCTCGTTGTTGCTTCAATCGATCTTTTGCTGTTCTTGCCTGTCCTGATAGCATTGTTATATTCTTGTTAATACTCTCCAGGATTTCACCCTGATTGGGCGTAAAAGTAAAGGAAACTGCTGTTGATGGAATATTCGTAATACGTGTTAACCATCCATAATTTGGAGCAGGTGGATATTTTATTACACCGTATCCTTTACAGTAGTTTTCTCCTAAGGTAAAATTATTGGATTCAAATTTCAATGCGATCGGCGAAATAATATTTAATAAAGAAGCATTTTCTTCCATTTTCTGTTTCTTAGCCATCATATCACTCCTTTTAATATTGGTATCGATGCATCTGTCATCTCATCTTCAATTGATACAACTGCCGGATTATTCACAAGGTTACATAAACGAACTATATCCTGATCCTTTATGATTTCTGTTTTAATTCCGACCGCCTCAAAATGCTCTGCAAATTCACTAATTCTTTTCTTTAGATCTCTTTCCACATCTTCTGCAGCTTTCATAGACAAGTAAAAAAAGAACTGTCTTTCTACAATTTCATCTCCAAATGTGAAATCAGATAAATTTTCCATTTCTTTTCTAAGTAACTCTCTTCGATATGGATCACTTGTCTCATTACGGAGATGAGCATACGATTCCAAAAGAGGCTGCATATCTACCGGACGTGATATCGCAAGAAAATGAAACGGTTCTTTTTCAACTGATAGTTCTGCCGTCAGCTGCTTCACTAACGTTTCTTTTTCTCTTTGGGATAGCAATCCTACGCTGACTGGTAGTATCTTAATATAACCAATTACATATCCATCTCTTGTATACAGATAATTATTCTGGATATTCAATACATTCGTAAATTCCTGGGCAGTTGTTTGTTCTGCTGTAAGTTTCTTCTTTTTTTCTTTTTTCTTCATGTACTGCTCCTTTATTTTCTCTTCTTTTTCATTGTTTCTTCCATTAATTTTGCTCTGTTAGCTTTCTTCGCAGCCAATTGATGATAGGCTTGTGAAAGTGGGCAAGTAGAATCTAAGAATAAAGGGGATTTATCAACATATTCTTTTCCGTTATAAATAACCCTTTCGAACCCCAGTGCAAATAATTCCTCGTTCGTAATTCGAACCTTTATTGTTTTGTTTGACATTTTTTCTGTTCTCCTTTATTTCTATTCTTTTTTCCTTAGTCATTTATTTATCCCCACATTTCATTCAACCTTATAATCAACATTGAATTCTTCCTTTGTATGATTTTTAGAATTCTCTGTTGTTGTTTTAGGCTGATGCGTTGTTACACGTTTTTTTTCTGTCGTTGTTCGTTTTTTTTGTGTCGTTTTTACTGTTTTTCGGACCTTTTTTACCGTTTTTTTCTTTTTTGCTGTTGTGTTCCGCTTTTTTGTCGTTCCAATTTTTTTTCTTGTAGATGTCGTAATATTTCTTCTATCTGTTGTTGCCTTCTGTGTTGAAGATTCTGTCATTTTTTCTGTTTTTCTTTCTGTCGTCACTTCTTCAGTTGCTGTCTGCGTTGTCCCCTGTGTTGTAACCTTTTCTTTCTGTATTTCTTTTGTTAAATGCTGCTTCTTTTTGCCTGCATTTATATTTTTCAATACAATAGAAAGTCCAAAAAAAACTAATACAATGCAAAAAAGCAGGATCATAATAAATCCTGCTTTTTTCATGTTAATTTTGAATTTTTTTGACTTCTTCTTTTTTTCTTGTTTTTTAATTTCTGAAACTATTTTACTATTTTGTTCAACTATACACTCTTCTTCAATATTAGTATTCTCTGTATCTAAAATTGTGTTTTGACTCCCAAGTAACTCTCTAAAATCCTCAGTATGATCATTTTCAAATGGATTATCAATACTAATGCGTATGTGCCTATTTTCATAATGTAGAATCAATTCTCCCTCATCTGATTCACACCATATTTGTATATCGCACTGTTCAAACATCTTTTCTATTGGATCTTCTTCACAAAAAGAACAGACTGTATACACCACACCTTCTTTTCCACTATTACATAGAAATGAAATATCATTCCACTTATATATGCCATTTTCTCCTATTAACCCATAGTTTGATGACAGTTTTGGAAGTATTGCTTTTTTTACATTTGTTGTTATTTCACAAAGACATAAATTTTTCTCTGCCTCTGAAAGTGTCTTCACAAAATTAATTGCTGCCAATACTGCTGTTTTTCTATCCTGCGATAAAAAACCTATCTGTATTTCCTGCTTTTGAACATCTATCTTTGGCTTTTCCGAGATTTTTAAGATCTTTCTTAATGATTCAAGAATATTTTCATTCTGATCAACAATTTCTATTCCTTGCAAATCTAGAAGTTCACTTTTATCTCGAACAATCAAAATAATCTTTATCTCCGGAAAGCTATTTTGAAATTCTATCAGATCTTTTGAATTTTCCAATGCTACCTGCTCAATTACAATTGCTTCTGGCTTCATTGTATCGATGCCGATGTATTCTCTTTTGATAAAATCTGTCAGCCTGCAATTCCATACAATATAATTCCGATGAAGGACATTCAGTTCTGATCCAAGATATTCTAATTCCTGTGTGATTAAAAACAGAATCATTCTTCTACCTTCCATTCATCTTTATATTTATATAAATATACTTGTTGCTCTTTAAGGTATGCAATAAACAATAATACAAATGCTCTCATCGAAATATTGCCCTCCAGTCTTGTATTAAACCCTATACATGCTGTAATTCCAATCATGATCGTTAACACTACAATTGATAGATCCCGAGAAATTCCATACAAGATAATTGAAAAAACAATTACAAATGCTGACATAAGGATTGTGAGATATAATTCTTTTTTCCCAAATCCAGGAAAATATTCATGCTGAGCCGTCACATACGTTGGTATGTATAAATCCTCTTTTTCTCTTTCTTCCATTAATTTTTCCTCACTTTCTACTGATAATATTTTAAAATACTATCTTTCAAACTATAAATCAATATTGTTAAAATCATAAATAAGATAACGTTTCTACCTCTTCGAAAGTTAGTTTCTTTTGAATCAGGGTCATTAATTGTACTAAAAATCAAAGTTATAATTCGAAAAATTCCTCCTGCGTTAACTAAAATCATAAAAGCTTTAATTAAATCTGTAATTGTATTCATTTTTTCTCCTAATGTGCAAATATTCGTCTAATATTTGAAGCAACTTGTAATTTTCCTGCCAATCCACTACCTTGATTCGCAAACAGATAATCCTGAATTAGTTTTGGTCCTTTTAATGCCAATGATCCAAATGCTACGGACCAGATTACATGCCCGGTTAATAATAAAGCCATAGCTAATCGAAGCAAAATAATCTGCAATGTACAAGTAAATCCCATCTGCAGAAACTTTTTTCCAGCAATCTTAAAAGATCCACCGTCACTATCCATAAGTCCTACACTTAAAAGTGGAATAGCAAATTTTAAAACCATTAATTCTGCACCATTCTTGATTATCTGTATATATATCAAAAAGATTATAATTAAAAATATGATAAGCAATAGAACTGTCGTTATTCCATTTCCAAATAGTGTTAACAAGAATTGATCTTTGATTGCTTCTATTTCTCCCTTACTTCCAATCGCCGTTAATATTGCTTTTGTAAAAGTTTCGAAAATATTGACAAGCGGTGTATATAATCCTAAAAATGTAACTGAAATTGCAACCGCCTGACAAAAGCCTGTTAAAATATGAATTGGATCATGATCTGGATCTCCATCCGATTGCAATATATAAATTGAAAAACCCTTTTGGACAAATTTTAATATCAGTAATGCAATTGCATATTTTAATATCACTGCATTAACTTTGCTTAGGCTTAAACCCTTAATTAAATGCTTTGTACTGATGTAATTTTGGCAATTTAATGCTATATCCATTAGATCAACAAGGAATTTATTAATCAACTTAACAGCATCCTTCGCGAAATCTTCTAAAAAATCATTGAATAAGCTTTTTAACATTTAAGACCTCCTGATATTTTCTATTTATAGTAAGATAAAATTGTTGGAACTAGTGCAACAACTGAAACAACCAGAACCATACAGACAAGGATTATAAATATTCTTTTTTTATACATTTTGGTATCCACATCATCTGCCATTTTCATGCGGATTAGATTATAGATAATCATTACAATTCCAATCACAGAAGACAATCCAATCAATGGTGTCTTCATATCATTAAACATGCTTTTAGTTCCAGTAAATAATTTAGAACTTCCAATACCACCTGCATATACATAATTTTGTGCCATCAAAAAACAGGTAATCATATTCATCATAATTACCGTAATTTTTCCTCTAAGTTTCATTAATTTGTTCTTCATTTTGTTTCTCCTTGTTATTTTTTTGCAGCCTTGGCCGCTTTTTCTTTTTGTTGCTTTAATATTTGTGCATCAATGTGTCTTTTCCACACATTCCAAATTCCCCATAATTCCATTTTTGAATTATGGGGACGTTCATTTTTCTTATGCTCTTCTGCTTTTTTTTGTCTCAACCGATTATTATGCTCTTCATCACCCATACCTAAAAATTCATTCATCGCATATTGTGATAAATCTGGGGCATACATAATCGCCGGATCAGAATCTGACATAACCAAAGAATATGGCCTTTGCAGCTTGCCGACCTCATCCGGATACAGTAATGGCCGTCCCATTAAATTAGAACTTTCCCCATCACTTCCACCATTTCTAAATGTACCTGACGGAGTATTATTGCTTTTTGAATAAGAACGTGTTGTATAGTTTCCTAAATCTTCAGATATTTTCTTCTTTGTAGTCGGATTTGGACTTCGAAGATATATCTTTATATCAGCATTATCCTGAATAATCTGTGAAACTTTTTCTCCATACACATCGTCCAACTGAGCATATGACTGGATAAACATAAAATGTCTGATTCCTTTTCCAGTACCAAATGAAGTCTGTTGTCGCATATTTGTTATCTTCGTGAAATTTCCAAGCTCATCATCAACAAAATTCCATCGTACAGGAACCCGTCCTCCATATTTTTCGTCTGCTGCATAATCAATCAAATCCGATAATTGACGCAAAACCAAACTGGCCAATGGAAAATATGTTTTGTCTCTTGCTGGCAGACAAAGATAAACGATTACTTTCTTTCCTTCTTCTATCAGCTTTTCAATGTCAAAATCACTAGCATTCGTCATTTGGTTAATCGCAGGAATTGTCAATAATTTCAATGTCATAATTGCTGAAACATAAAAAGAAGACCTTGTTCGCATAGCTGCAACCTTTGTCGCTGCTAACAAGATCTTTGCTGGATGATCCTCTGGAAGAGAATCGATATAAAATTGTAAAGGCAGGGCTCCTCGATATTCTGAACACATTTCAGTGATAAAATAAAACACGTTGGTCAAGTTTTGATATTCTGGATGATCCTGATTATCATAGCAAACAGCCATAATTGATGCCGCTAACGTCGCTGCTTCTCCATCATTCCAAAGCTTATCACCATGCTCTGGTGGTTCTCCTACTAGCTGACTTACCAGACTCCATGTTTCTTCAATTGCTCGAGATATATCTTTCCTTCGGAGTGCCTGAACTATTGGTTCAAGAAAATTTTTTCGGTCTGACTCATAAGGATTTATAAAATTAATACAAATCGTCTCATATCCGCACCTTTTGGCTGTATCTTCCGTATAATCTCTTATTTCTCCCTTCAAATCTGGTATAAAAACATTCTCTCCAGCAAGTATCAGCATAGTTATCGTTTCTATAACCACATTTCTTGTCTTACCACTTCGTGTTGCTCCAATAATAAGTGCATGTAAATCTTTTGTAATCAGATATATTTTTTCTTTTATTTTCCTTGAGAAAAAGGATTTTTTGATATCTTCTTTTCCAATTACTAATCCACCTGCAGGGATATGTTCTTTTCCTTCCATTAGTTTTTTTGAATCAATAATAACTGAATCAAATACTTTATCAAAATCTTTCTTATTCAGCCATTTCGCTGTACCATGTTGTCCCTGTCCCACAGGCACTGGTGTATGAATTTCAGGTGTAATCTCTATCATATCAACCTTAAAAGATGATTTGCCACCAACTAATAATGTTATAATTCCCAATAATAAAATAACAAAAAAGAAGATCGTAAACATTCTTATCTGTTCATTATTTGAAATACATTGCTTCATAGCAACTGGATCAGTCACAAATTTTATCTGCTCTGGATTTTTTAATGTACTATCTAAAAAAATTGCTGTAAATGCACTTGCATAAAGTATTACAAAAGATAATCCTATAATTCCAACAATCCTGACTGCACGTCTTTTAAAGAACATCACAATCGGATTGCTTTCTTTTTTTACCACTTAAACACCTTCTCTCTATCTTTCCCAATCCATTCCATGTCCTTTCGCCTGTTCTCTCTTCCATTCGTCAATCGATCTTACAGAGTGTTCATGTAAGTTCGTCTGATGTGGATATGCATTGTCATCAGCCCCTTCTATTATTGAAAATAATAAAAACAGCTTATCTAATTTCTGTAGTTCTACAACATTTTTAGCATCATATTTTCCTGAACGAATTCTATTAAGTCTTTCTTCATTCCTTTTAAATTTTTCTTCTAATCCTTCTTTCGTATATTCTTCATTTGGATAAAATGATCGATTACGCACTGGTTTATGGCCATCTTTCCAAAAAGTTATATATTTGTGATCATCATTCCATTGAACATGATAATCATTCTGTTCCATCAACTGAATAAATTCTTTTTTTGATGTGGCAGTATTAGCTACATCTCTTACAATAAAAAATGTTTCTGTTCGATAACTTAATGACTCAGATTTTTCATCTGGTTCTTTATTTTTATGTCTTTTATAGTTTTCTCTAAATCTTTCACGCATTGCCTCCTTTGTATAATTTCCTGGATTCTCAAAGATTCGGTTTCTCATTTTTTTGCCATCGGGATTTGTAAACAATACATATTTATATTCATTCTTCCATCGTACCTGATAACCTTGCTTATTCATTAGCCAAAAAAATTCCGTATGATTCTCAGCAACCTCTAGTGCTGCATCTACTGCCATTTGTGTTTCTTTCTTCCAACTAGTTCCCTTTCTCTCTGCATCCCTTTGGGCTGGAGATTTACTTTTGGCAACTTCTTTTTCTGGAAGGATTGATAAGCCATGTTTTTTGCATAATCGATCGGAAACTCTCCGTAAAATTTTCAAGTCTGCTAACTGCCATTTATGGCCATCTTCCACATTTACTGTATTCAGTATAAAGTGCGTATGAATATGATCCTTATCTGTATGAACAGCATAAGAAATCTGAAACCCTTGAAAATTTTTTTGCTTTACAAATTCATCTGCAATCTGCTTTGCCAGTTCTGGGGTAACTTCTCCAGGTTTAAACGATTGTATGTAGTGCATACACATTCGTTTTCCTTCCTGATCCTTCCCCCATAATTGTTTTGTCAGCATAAATTCATCATATGCATTTTCCGGATTCATCAGAAGGGTTCCACCCTGTAATTCCGATCTGGTTTTTTCAGGATCATGAACATAGTCAAGAATATATTTCATTTTACTCTTGGTATCATATTTCATATACTTTCCACTCTTATCCTGGGCCTGAATCACAGTCGCCATGATTTATCACCTCACTTATTTCACTTAGTTTTGAATAAGTCATTTGCAGCATTTCAAAACATTCGGTAAGATCAACACTGGTAATTCTTCCTTCATGGGCCAACATAACCAATTGGTTCAGATTATTTCCTACCCTTGCTACCTGTAGATGTAAATCTTGAATACCAGAAACGACAATAATAGGATGATCTGAAATCGCCTTTCTAACATAATCCGAAAAATTCATCCCTGTATCTTTCAAAGAATCCAGTAATTTCTGTTCCTCTTCTTTGCTTATCCGGATTGTTTTTCTTCTGTCCTTCATCCTTTTCTACCTGCCAACTGTTCATTAAAATCTTTATAGCCATCAAACGGTGATTCATCCCAAATATCGTATGACTTCCCATAGAAGTCTTTTAATTTTTCTGTCTGATTTCTTCCCCATTCATCGTTGTCTAAGTGTAAAAATATTCTCTGAATGTCATAATGTTTTACATATTCTTGCAGTGACGTATCCGCAAGACAACAAAGTGCTACATGATGATCTTTGATTGCATCTGGATATAATGTTAAATAACTCATCATGTCAATCGGACTTTCATACACATGTAACATCTTGTTTTCACCAGATCGATGAAATGCAAATCTTTTATCACTTCCTCGTGTTTCTCCTTTAAATGCTTTACTTGTCATGGTTCCCCTGATTGCCGCATGTCTTGGATTTCCATCATAATCGTATCCAACAAATACGCAACTATGGTATTTATTTTCATATAGCATTTTTTCTTTTATGAACTGATCAACTACCCATCGATCAATCTTTCTTGTTTTAATAAGATATGCATAAATATGTCGAAAGCTATCTGATCGCTCTGGTAAAGAAAATTCTATTTCTTTTTCTTCTACAGGTTCTCTTTTATATGTATCCAATCCTTTGATACCTAAAAGATATGACACTGATTCAATGAATGTACACTGATGAATAAACATCACTAACTGAATTGGCCCACCACCACAATTATTCTCTCTGCTCATATCTGCAGAAAAACAGTGAAATGCATTCTTCATAGGTGTAATATACAAACCACCATATCCAGGTACTTTATATGTATTTTTTCTTTTTTCTAATTTCAAATTTAATTCTCTGGCAACTCCAAGAATGTCTCTTTGATCAGCTTCTGCAATCTGTTCCCTAGAAAATCTTTGTCTTCTCATATATATGCTTCTCCTTCCTTTAAATTTTAGAAATCAAAAAAGCACAGAATTATTTCTGCACTTTTCTAATTTCTAAAATACTCTTTTTGTCAAATACTCTTGAAATTTCGTTAAATATTCTTTGGGAAATTCTCCACAGCCGCCATCTAATATGATCTGCACTGCTTTTTCTTTCGAATACGCCGGCTTATATACTCTTTTACTTCGAAGTGCTGTATAAACATCTGCTAAAGCTACTACCTGAATCCAATCTTTTATTTCTTTTCCTAAAAGATTATCTGGATATCCTGATCCATCAATTCGTTCATGATGGTGTAAAGCGATCTCAGCAGCATACTTTTTCAATTCTCTGTTCAAGTTAGAATTCATGATCATATCGTGTCCAATTACTGTATGTTGTTGTACTATTTTATATTCTTCCTTTGTCAGCTCTCCAGGTTTGTATAAAATATGATCCGGAATATATATTTTCCCTATATCGTGGTATTTTGCAGCTTCTGCAATCAGCTGAATTTCATTGTTAGCTAATCCTAAATCCATATACAACAATAATTTCCTTGTTAATTGACTGGTATCATCAATATGACTCATTTAATTCCTTCCTTATAATTTCAAAAGAGGCTGTAGATAAAACTACAACCTCTTTTGACAGCTATTATTTACTTTACGTTTCTTATGCGTGATATCTTTTACATTTGTGGTATATAAAAGTATCCTTTATTTCTTCAGTTTTCTTCTTTTTAGATAAATCACAACTCCTGCGACAGCCCCAAGTGCAATACCTGCAACATAAGGAATTGCATTAAAATCATCTCCTGTTTTTACAGTTGTCGTCTGACTACCACTTCCATTAGTACTTGTTGGTGTTTTTTCTGTCTTTGGTACTTTTACAGATACTTCTGCCTGTCCTGGATGAATTCCTGAACCATTAACAGTCGCTTTGTTCACCAATGTTTTGCCTAATGCACTCTTTAATACTTTTGCCTGATAATTCACCTCAACTTTCTCACCATATTTTAATTCCGGAATTTTAACTTCTAACTTGTTTCCATCTGTATTGATCGTGTAATCAGTTATCCCAGTCACTTTTACACTTTCGCTTTGAAGGGCAAGACCTTCCGGAATTGTATCATTAATTACGACATCCTTTGATACAGAATTTTCTTTCTTTAAAGATACAGACACGTTGTATTTTACCATGTCCCCTACTTTATATTCTTTCTTATCTGCATCTTTCGTCATCGTAACGTCTTGATCTACCACTGTAACAGAATTATTATCATCTTTTGGATCTGCGTTATCTGCCTGTGTAGTTGCTGTATTTTTATATGTTCCTTCTTTCGTGTACGTTACATTATAGGATACCAACAGTTCATCCTTACTACTTAGATCTTTTCCTGTTTCAATTGTAAAGTTATTCTGATTTGTCACGATCTTGCAATCTTTTGTGATGTCTGTACCATTTAAAGATACTTTCATACTTTCTGCATCGATCGTAATTCCATCTTCTTGTACAAATTGATCCTTCACTGTTACATTTTTGGCTGTTGCATCTGCTTTTGTCTGTTTCACAGTCAATGTGTAAATCCCTGTATTTCCAACGGCATATTCTGTCTTATCTGATGTCTTATTGATTGACAATTCTGGAGTTACATTTGTTACTTCAATGACGTTTGTTGCCTGATCTTCATTTGTATTATCACTTGTGGAAACGGCTGTATTTGTATATTCTCCAGTTTTACTGAATGAAACTTTATAGCTTACTTCCAGTTTGTCTTCATCGGATATATTTTTTCCAGTCTCAATTTTGAAGTTATTTCCTTCAACTGTAATCTTACAATCTTTCGTGATATCTTCTTTATTCAGCTTAACTTCCATACTGTCTGCATCATAAGTCATACCATCTTCCTGTGCAAATTTATCGGTGATCACAACATTATTTGCTGTCAGATTTTCTTTTGTCTGTTTAACTGTTAATGTATATGTTGCTACTTCTCCGATCGCATACTGAGATTTATTTGACTTCTTTGTAATCTCCAAAGCTGGAGCTTTCATCTTAATATCTTCTGTATCCTCACCGCCACCAGATGGGATTGTATCATCGTCTTTAATCGTATCCCCATTTGTATTTGGTGTTGCTGGAGCAGTAAATACATTTTCCAGATCCGTTGCTAATGCAACTTTATCCGTGATCGTTGCATCATAGGTAACGACAATCTTATCTGTCCAGTGATCCATGTCTTTATAAGGTGTAATACCGATACATGGAATGTCACTGTTCTTTAAGTTATATGGTGTTTTGATTGTAAATCCTGTTCCATCATTCTCATAACTAACATCTAAATTTGATGTTACATTTTTTCCACCAACTAATACTGCTACGGAACCTTCTTTAATTTCCAACCCTTCTGTTTTCACCAGATCTTTTAATACAATATCTCTCATAAATGTTCCTGCATTTATATTTGTAATCGTAACATTATATCCTACGGTATCACCAACTTTGTATTTTGTACCTGGTGCTTTTTTGATAACCTGTAATTTCGGACTATTAATATATACCTGCTGCTGATCTTTCATCTCTGGAATACCAGCTGCAGTTGTAATTGCTGTATTATCAACGACGGTTCCATTTGATGCAACTAATGCTTTTGCATCATATTCAACTGTGATTGTCTTTCCATATGGAAGTGCATAATCACCTTTAGACTTCAATATCCAGCCATTTCCAGACTGTTCAATCGTATAATCTTTCTCATCAATTCCACTAACTTTCACACTTGAAAAATCAAATGCCATACTATCTGGTAAACTTGTATCTTTAATTATAAAATACGCTGTATCTGCCTTTTCATTTGTATTTGACACTTTTACCGTGTAATGAACTACATCGTTTACCTGATGCTCATAACGATTGACACTTTTCTTAATTGCTAATCCTGGTTCATTTTTTTCATTTGTAGAAAGCTGAACTTCTGTTTCTGGCTTATTTGTTATAACATTCTGTCCATTTACCTCAACATATGCCGTATTATATTCTTTTACAATTTTTTGATCTTCAGTGTAATGTCCATGTTCTTTCCAACGATCTCTCAAGCTTTTTAATTGCTCTTCTGTCGCATTCTCAGGAACATCCATCTTCACATTAATCTCCATTGTATAAGAATTGTTTTTGTAAAATTCATCATTTGATCCTGGATTTTTTAAAGTTGCTTTTACTTCGTTTCCTACCGTTGATACATCAAACCAACTTGTTACATCTTTTCCATTATCAGCTTTTACTTTTACTGAATTAATCTTCATACATTGCTCAATGCTATCTTTGAACGCAAAACTTGCATACTTTTCATCTGCATTTTTTGCAATCTTCTGTGTAATTGAATATGTCCAATCATCGGCTAATGAACGAACTGTATTTTTCTTTACATTCGTTTCATCAGAATCACTAACCGTTTTTTCTGGGCCTTCTACTTTCGTTGTTACCTGATTTGTATCCTTAACATCTCCATCAACGTTTGTCTTTGCTTTGTTTGTCTCAGTTACAATATTGTCTGTTTCGTTATAATGCCCATGCTGTTTCCACTGTTCTCTCAATGCAGTCATTTGTTCTTCTGTTGCATTTTCTGGAATATTTAATGATACATTGATCTTTAATGTGTAGATCCCATATTTATAGAAACTGTCATTTCCTTTTGGATCTTTCAATGTTGCTGTTACTTTATTGCCATCTGTTTTAATATCGAACCAGCTGGTTGCATCTTTTGTGGATTCCATCTTGCTTGCAACTACCTTTACGGAGTTGATCTTCATGCAGGATTCGATCTGATCTTCAAATGCAAACTTGGAATAACGATGTGCCTCTGGGATTCCTGCTGGGATTACCTGTTCCACGTTATATGTCCAGTCCTGTCCGAAGTGCTCCACTGTATTACTTGTTACCTGTGTTTCATTATTGTCTGTCACAGTCTTTGTTGGAGGCACGGTTTTAAATCTGGTCATGTTCTGGCCAGAACCTACAAACTGATCTCGTCTTGTCGGTTCTGCAAGATTACGTCCAAAGGTATATTCAAACGAATCTCCCTGGAAGGTAAACGCAGCACATGTAAAGTCCTGACTATCATAATCATCGTCATAGTCTGCATAAAAGATATATGTTCCATTATCTTCTTTATAGCTTAATTTTGTATTGGAAGATACGTACTGACCATCTACTTTGTTTGCTTTTACTCCGATATACTGTTTTGAGTCAATATCCTTTAATGTTACGTTGGATTTGAGTGAGACTTTTGTATTTGTACCTGCTTTATAGAATGTACTTGTTGTCTTAACTTCTTTCAGCCCTACGTAAACTGTATTTGTTAAGTTTTCACCTAAAGCAATATATCCATCCTGTCCTTTGTATTTTTCAATACCTGTCACAGTTCGTACCATATCGACTTTTACCCAGTGACCATTGCTTCCATCGTCATTACATTGATAGATCTGCATGTTTGAAACTTTAACTTTGATCTTATCTACTGAATTTTCAGATGTTTTGAACCAAAGATACTCTTTCTGGAAATCCTGAATATTCAGATCTAATCCATTATAGCTTGTTGGATATTTGCAGCTTTTTCCTTCTTCTACGGTAAACTTGGAATTCTTCGTCTTATACAGACGGAATCCGTAAGATGCCTCGACTATTATTGCTTTACTGTCATCAAAAGAAGAGTATTTTTTGTCTTTGTCGTTTTTCCAACTACTTCCAACAATTGCTTTTGCTCCATCTACTGCCATTTGAGCAAAGACATCTGTATTGGGTATCATTAGAATTGCCATTGCAACTGCTGCAATCTGATGACAGATTTTCTTAAATCTTTTTTTCTTCATAAACTTGTCTCCTTTTTCATGAAAAATTTACAAATAAAAACACCATCAGCTTCATGGTGTTCTTGATGCTCCTTCAGGAGGTCCTCTATATTTACTTTTGTATTTCATTCTCTCCTCATTTTTCTAAATAAAAAAGAGCCATGAAAAAATCACCGCTCTTAATGTAATGATATTAAACGAATCATATAATGGAAATCATATGATACTGCTATAAGTTTACCATTTTTATATGCTTTAACTTTTAAATATAAATCTCCCCTTCTTCCATTTTTATTAAAATCACCGCAATAAAAAACCACTTTTTGTCCAGGTTTTAATTGCTCTGAATCAAATGTTGGCTCTTCTAATTGAGTCATGGGTTTTTCAGATGCACCTGCAACTGTATAATATAATGTAGCTCCATTTAGTGGTTTCAGTGTTACAAACTCACCGTCTGTATCAACATAGATATAATCATCCACATATCCAACTCTGGCTGATCCTTTACAGCTTCCATAGTTCACTGAATAATAATATTTCCCCTTTCCGATTCCAAGATCAGCTTTGTGAATTTCTTTCCCAATTGCAAGATCTTTTTTTACTTGCTCAAGATCTATTGCATCTTCCTTGCCAGGATATTTACTCTTTGTAGTCGCTTTTACTGTTTTTTTCTTCACAGTGATCGTCTTTTTCGCATACAATTTCCATTTCTTATTTTTCTTTCTGTATGCTTTTACGGTCAGCTTCTTACCTGCCTTCTGCTTTGGAATCGTGATCGTAAAGTTTCCTTTTTTGCTGGCTTTTTTCTTGTAAATTTTCTCTCCAATTTTTACCTTAACTAAGTATTTTTTCTTTGTTTTTCCTTTAATCTTTGTTGTCGTGTCATACACTGTGTTGACTTTTAATTTCTTACTCGCTGCATCGACATTTGTTTGAATCATGGTCATTGAAAAAAACAATGCCGTTGCAACTACTATACTTTTCTTAATCATTCTCATATTGTTTTCCCCCATTTCTTTTAATTTATTACTTATATTTTTTACAACTTTATTCTATCATATCAGGTGTCCTATGAAAAGTACTTTGAAAAGATATCACTACACTAAACATCCCATCACAAATATAAAAGTCATAATTGTTAATATAAGCATTATTTTCTCTACATCATATTGATTCGTCTTTGTTTCTATTCTAATCCAATGATATATTCTTTGTAGCACTTCTATTATTATAATCTTCATATAGAAACATGCTGACAAAAAAATAACTATAATATAGAATCCAAATATTTCACCTCTTGCAACAGCCGTTATAAATGCTGATACATCAATAAATATTATAGCAATTAAACTAGCAATATTTATCGCTGAACTACGATCCCATTTAATAAAGAATGGTGCAGCTAATAATGAAAAAATGCTAACTGTTCCAATTATACCTTCTATAAAATTAGCCTTGAATACATAACTGTTTTCATTTAAAATAATCGAATGTAATTTCTTCGACAATGAAATTATATTCCATCTGCTCCACTCAACAAACAATATACTTAAAACACCAGCAATTCCAATTATTATGAACCATTTTCCAACCTTACGCATTATTATGTCTTGATTCTGTATTTTTCTTACCTCCCACATATAATTCTTTCTAATCTTGCTTTAATTTTTCTATTACTTTAATTATATTGTCTATTGTTCTGGTATCATTTCCTGCCAACCATACTAAAGTTTTTTCTTGATCTTTAGTCATATCAATATCTCCTAAAGTATCATTTAATTTTTTTAAATTATCTTGTACCATCCCATAGTATCCTGGCCTTCTTTTATACCATTCAATATCTTTTTGTGGAATATGTAACACATTAATCCTCCTTTCAATATCTTAACATTAATTTTTTCAAAATGGGCATTGCCAAAAAATAGATTGCTTATTCACATCTTTCCCATCAATAATTACAATATCCTTCTAAATAAGTCGGAACAGAAAAACAAGTTTTTTCATCGTATACAGGTATTCCATCCATTCCAAAACTGTATGTTTCACTGATCTTTACAAGCTTTTCATCATTTAACTGCTTACCCAGATTCCTTAAATGACTATTAATTTTACTTGAGTGAATTTGAAACGTCTGATCTTTTACTCCTAATAATAATTCTTCCATAGGAATCTCTCTTTCAAATTCTGTTAAATCTGCTTGTAAGTCTGCATAAAATTTTTGGATTATCTCTTGCTTCTTTGCAACTCGATCAGTCGTTTTATTTTGCTTTTTCTTACTTTTTTTATCTTCTTTGCAACTCCAGATTTCCCAGAATGGACCTCCTGCATCTGCTGATTTTGAATTTCCTATAATAAAAGAAAGCTCATATTTCTTCTGTGATCTGGATCTGCTTCCGACATCAGCAACTTCTACTTTCCCAGATTTATCTATTCCTAACAATGTAATGAAATGTCCTTTCTTTGTAAAATATCCTGATCCCATAAGTCCTACTATCATGTGGCCGGACTTTAAGGCTTTTTCTATCTGAATTTTATTTTTATATAATCCTTTACATTCAAGTCCCCAGTGATTTGCTATTGCTGGTATTGCACTGTGTAATGAACCCGAAGCAGAATAATATCCATTCTTTTCAGCCCATGAAGCTGTATCTACCGGTGTAACCCATTGATGTGTTAAGTTTGAAATACAGACTGCAACCGCTGTTGGACCGCAGCCTGAAGAATGCAATGACAAATTGTTATGATTCCACATAGCATCTGCTTGATTAAAATAGAAATAACTCCCCAAATATTCTTTTTGACCTTTCTGGTCTTTTGTAAATGAATTTTGGGAAATTATCTCTTCTTTTTTATATATTTTCTTTTTAGTTTCTGTCCTTTTTTTCTTTGATTGGACTTTCTTGTGTGAATTCTTTTTTTCTTTTCCTTCCTTCTTTTTAGTCTCTTTTCTTTTATTTGTCCCTGGTTTTTCTTTTGAATTGTCAGCTTTTGTCTCTGTCGTGTGTACTTGCTCTGTTGTTGTTACTTGAGTTTCCGTAGTTACTTCTACTTCTGTTATCGATTCCTGATCTGCAAATATCTCAACATCACTAAAAAGCATCATGGCTGCAAAAAATGCCGCCATAGTAACTGTCATTGCTCTTCTTCTCATTCTTTTAGTTTCCTTTCATTAGAAAAGATTCTCTATGATTCTTCCGCATTATCACTTCCATAATAGAGCTTTAATGCTTCATCAATTACCTTATCTATTTCTTTCTGATCCTGCTCTGGAATAAAGTATTTCTCCAAAACTTTTTTACTTACTTTTATTGCTTTCTTTTTTGACTTTGTTTTTTCAGTTTTTTCTTTATCATCTTCTTTTCCATTGATGATCTTAAGTATTGTATTTTCATCTAAAGCATTTCTCTCTGCTACTTTTTTCATCTTTTCAGACATCTTTTTGTCTATTTTCAAATCTTCATTATTAATCAAATCTGAAATAAATCTTTGACAATCTTCTGAAATAAATGATAAATCAACAGCAATCTTTACTCCAATCTTTCCATCATCCAGTTTTTGTTTTAATTCGTCTGACAGTTTATAGATTCTTAAATATCTTTGAATTGAACTCCTGCTTAAATGGAATTCTTCATCTACACTCTTTGTCTCATCATCTGGATTTAAATCAGTACGTCTTCCCTGTCTCTTTAATGCTTCATTTCTACGATAAATTAATTCTGCTTTCTCTGAATGAGACATCTTTTCAAATCCATGCTGTAAATTGGAATCCATAAATAACAACTCTGCTGTATCATCATCCAAATCATCATTGATCAAGCATGGTACTGTATTCAATCCTGCCAGTAATGCCGCATCTCTTCGATGGTGTCCCAGGATAATTTCATATTCATCATTTTCTTCAAGTGGACGAACAACTAAAGGCTGAATGATCCCATTTATTTTTACAGATTCTACAAGATCTTCTAAATCCTGTTTCGAATATCTGTTTTCTCCTAAATTTCCTTTATGATAATCTTTGAGGTGACTGATTTTTAATTCAGTCACCTTATCTTTTGTATCTTCATTAAAATCTTGCGGTAATCCAAACATTTCTCCTAATGGTTTTAATCTTTCTGTCATTTCTGTCATTTTGCTAATACCTCCTGAGCCAATTTCTTATATGCAATAGCTGCATCTGAATTTTTTTCAAACCCTGCAACCAACTCATGCTTACTGAGCGATTTTCCCACTGCAATTCTTTCTGGAATCTGACTATCAAATATATTTAAACTTTCATAAGCATCTCTAACCATCTTGATAATCTGTCCAGATAAGTTGTTTCTCTTATCTACTCTAGTAATCAAAATTCCATCTATTTTTAGACTAGGATTCAATTTTCGTTTCGTCATTGCTACTGATCTTAATAATAATTCCATACCTTTCGCAGACAAATACTCTGCTTCTACTGGAATAATCACACTATCCGCGGCAGTTAATGCATTAATTGTTAACATTCCAAGTGATGGTCCACAATCAATTAGAATATAATCATAGTCTTTCTTATATTTTGCTAATACAGTTTTTAAAATCTGTTCTCTACAAGTGGCGTTAATTAGAAAAAGCTCCGTAGAAGCCAACACAATACTTCCAGGGAGCAAATCCATTCCATATATATTAATCATAATATCTTCTTTATTTAGTAAGTCTCTATCCTCAATTTCTAACTGCATCAAATCTGCAATCGATGGAATATTTTCATCAAATTGCCCTAATGCAATAGTCAATGATGACTGCGGATCAAAATCAACTAGTAAAACCTTATTTCCTGCCTTTGCCAATTCTGCCCCCAAATTTAATGTTGTTGTTGTCTTTGCTACTCCACCTTTCTGATTAACAATTGCAATTACTTTTTCTTTCATAGTGTTTCTCCTTTTTTATATTTATTTAATTTATAATTACTAACATATTTTATAAAAATCAGGGAATCCAATGGTTGGGGAGTATACTTACAATTTGTAAGTAAAAATAAATACAAATAATAAACTAAATAAATATAAATATTGGATTCCCTAATTATATGGGGATGCCCGTATAAGGCCGATAGCTCAGCCATCTTAGATATAAAAAAAGCACATATCTTGTATGTGCTTTTTTTATATCTAAAATTTTATAATTGTGATGTGCTTTAAATGTGCCATATCGAAACCGATATACCTATATCAGTTAGCACCCCACAAACATTTTTATATGGCATTGCAAATCGCTGCGACAAATACCGCATCGAAGCTCCTAATTCCCCATCTGGACCACCATACTGCGTAATGATCAATTGTGCCATCTTGGGATCTGTTCGTTTGATATTTACCGGAAACTCCAATCGTTTTTCATAATTCCACATATCAACAACCTCCCCTCTTCATCCATGGCCAAGAATCCGTTGCCCATGTAAAATGATCATCTATATCTGCACTATCAATCGTCAATGGTTCAAAATTTCTCGCATATTCTTTTAATGCCTGCTTTCTTGCCTTCTGATATTGATTAAAATGGTCCATTGCTTTTTTATCATTTGGGTGTGTATCAAGATACAGATTCGTATCAATCAATGCAAAGCTGACTGCATCAATATAATTTAACAACTTTTTCTTATCATACTGATTCATTACCGGCACGCCCCTTTCCCATAAAATGGTTTATTCAACTCTGGAAAGATCGTTCCACATTGTAATCCTTCTTCCGGACTATAAATCCTGCTCCAATGCTGCCATGGAACATACTGCATAGCAACCGGCATAGAATCCACTCCACCATGCCGATGACCATACTCACACATTCCTGATGATCGATCACAATAACATTGATTCATCTCTATTTTCCTTTTCTTCTTTTATACTATCATGGTATGTATACAAAAAAGAAAAGTGCTTTGAAATTTTAAGTTGTATAACGGAAATGTATCGAGTATTCATAAAAACACAAAGAAAGATAGAGGTACGAAAAACGAATTCCATTGACGGATTTTTTGCAAAACGCTGATCCGCCAACACTCCTGCACAACTCACTGCGTTCAAACAGTGCCCGTGTTGGCTGCGATTTTGCAAAAAATCCTATGGAATTCTACTATTTCGTACCTCTATCTTTCTTTGTGTTTTTATGAATACCTGAAGACATTCTCGTATAAAATTAAGTATTGTATGTTGAACGTTATCGGTTTTCAAATTTTTTAGTAACAGACAAATGTTTATTATAAATGCCCATACAGTAAAACATACACACTGTGTAGTGGTTTGAATAACGTAAATTATTTGAATATTATAAAAAGAGATCATGTGTTGGCAACCGTACGGACACGTCTGCACTTAGCGAGTGGATGGTCATTAGACCATTCAGGAGCTTAGTACAGCTACGTGGGAGTCCGAACGCGAGTGGGTTGCAGACACATGATCTCTTTTTATAATATTCCGCCAATAATTTTCGTCATTCAAATCACAATTTAATCATTGAGGCTTTTTGCTTCTTCAAATTCTTTCACCATAACATCGTTAGGTTCTTCTGTACATAAACTAACTACGATGATCAGAATAGAAGATACGATAAATGCTGGTAACAGGCAGTAGATTCCAAAAATTCCACCTAATTTTCCCAGAGTCACTGGCCATACAAGTGCAATGATACCTCCACTTAACATTCCAGCGATTGCTCCTTTTAAGTTTGTTCGTTTCCAGAATAATGCAAACAGTGTTAATGGACCAAAGGCTCCACCGAATCCTGCCCATGCATTTTCTACTAATCCGAATACAGAACTGTTTTCATCCATTGCGATAAAGATACCGATCAATGCGATCACGATCGTTGTGATCCTTGAAACTAACAATACCTTTTCTTCAGACATTTCTTTCTTAAATAATCCTTGGAATAAGTTCTTTGATACGCAGGATGATGCAATTAAAAGCTGCGAATCAGATGTACTCATTGTTGCTGCAAGAATTCCTGATAAAATAACTCCTGCCATAAATAATGGAATCAGTCCTTTAAATAAATGTGTTGTCATGTAGATAAAGATTCTCTGATTTCCATTTCCAGCTAATTCTGCTACATTGGGATAAAGTGCTGCTCCTGTAAATCCGATACATACGGCTACACTTAAAGAAATCAATACCCAGATCATTGCGATATTTCTTGATTTCTTTACTTCTTGTGGGTCACGAATCGCCATGAATCTTACAAGGATATGTGGCATACCAAAGTATCCAAGTCCCCATGCAAGTCCGGATAAGATTGGGATCACACCCTGTGATACTGCACCTCCTGTTGCTGGATCATGGTACTTCATAACATCAAAGAATCCTTCCATTGCCTGACCGTGTGCAATAACATTCGCTACTCCACCTGCATTCACAACTCCAACGATCAGTACGATCACGATGGCAAATGACATTAATAATCCCTGAATCAGGTCTGTTGTACTTGCTGCTAAGAATCCACCCATGGATGTATATAATACAATAACGATCGCACAGACGATCATACTCTTCTGATAATTTAATCCAAATACAGAGTTAAATAATGTACCACATGCAGCAAATCCTGATGCGGTGTATACTGTAAAGAAAATAAGGATCATGACTGCAGAAATACTGCTTAAGATCTTCTTATCATCTTTAAAACGATTACTGAAGAAGTCTGGCACTGTGATCGCATTATCTGCTACTTCTGTATAATGACGTAATCTCTTTGCCACGATCTTCCAGTTTAAGTATGTACCAAGGATCAATCCGATTGCTGTCCATCCTGCCTGGCTGAATCCTGTTGCGTATGCAAGTCCAGGAAGTCCCATCAACAGCCAGCTGCTCATATCAGATGCCTCTGCACTCATTGCAGTAACCCATGGTCCAAGTCCTCGTCCTCCAAGGAAATAGTCTTCGGATGTCTTTGTCTTCTTACTGTAAATGACACCAATCCAGATAACCATTGCCATATAGAGAACCATTGCGATCAATATTGGTAATTTCATATGATTTCTCCTCTTCTTTATGTGTATTTATCTTCATGATCAAAGTCTTATTTGACCTGAATTTTGACATGATTGTCTATTTTATCACATTCTTTGGATTGATTCAAGAAAAAGACAATTACTCGACACGCTCCGGCATGACAACAGCTGCCACAATATATAACAACAATCCTGTTCCTGTTGTGCATAATGCTGCTGTAAGGATTCGTACCAAAGTTGGATCTACCTCAAAATATTCTGCTAATCCTCCACATACACCAAATAAAAAACGGTCTTTTCTTGATTTATATAATGTTTTCTTCATTTCCTTTTCCTCCATCTATCTGTTACTTTGTTTTACAATATTGTATTATCGAAATCGATCGTAAGATCTCCACTTCCACAATCTATATTAATCCATCTTAATGCATTGATATTTCGTTTTTTTAGATCATCTTCGAAAAGTATATCTCCAATCTTAACATCTCCATTTCCACAATCTATATTATAGTTATAATCTTTTTCTGTTCCTGCCATTGTCAATGTGACATCTCCAGAACCCAGATCAATCTCTGTCTTTGATGTTGTGATCGTTGTCAGATCAATATCTCCACTTCCACAGTCTATGTCAAGTTCGTCTGTGATATTCAAAGAATCTGACGCAATGTCTCCATTGCCACAATCCATGGAAACTTTCTCAAAGGTAACTCCTTTGGGCAGAATAACTTTGATCTCATCGTTTGATTGAAACCAAAACAATTTAAAATGTCTGCTCTTCTGCTTGATTTCAATCTCTCCATCTGACTTTAATATCACTGGCTCCCAGCTTCCTTTTTTCTTTATGATCAGACGATCCTGATTCCCATTTTGTAGCTTAACATTTCCACTTCCAATATCAATATTTAATTTTCTGATCTGATCTGCTCTTATATTTCGTTCCTCTGTCTGTAATTTACCGCTTGTCTTTCCTTCTACATAATTTCGGATCTGTCTTGGATCTGCACCCATAACAAATGCTGCTATGATGCATCCGATCCCTGCAACAGCCGTTACTGATATTAATATCATGCATACTTTCTTAAACGTCTTCAAACTTATTCACATCCTCTCCCAAAATTTCTGTTCCAAAATTCACGGATCTTTGCAATGATCCATGGAATGGCAGTTGCACAGATCCATACAAGGAACCATAATAACAAAATTCCACCAGCGATCATCAGAAAACCGCCGCCCATCAACAATAAACCATATGGAACTGTCGTAAACATCTTATAAATTCCAGCACCGACCAGTCCAAGTCCTCCAAACAACAATCCCGCACAACTGCCAAAAATTCCTCCTGCAATTCCAATCACAATGCTAAAAATACCAGGAATCAGCCAGCTTCCCACAAAGACAAGAATTAAGATCATCAAAATGATATTCCGGTTTCTTCTTCCCTTCATATGCCATCTGCTGCCTTGTTTTGCTTCCTTTTGTGAGTCTTTTCTGCCCATCTGCTGGTAATCTTCGTAAGTTTCCTGTCTGTATCCTTCTTCTGTATACTCACTGCTTGCCTGATTTCCCTGTACAGAATCACGGATCATCCTCGCGATCTTCTCTGGGGAACCAAGTTCCTTGATCACCTGTTCTTCTTTCTCTTCTCCTGCTTCCTCAAAATAATCTTCATAATATGCGATCGCATCTTCAATTTCTTCTTCTGGAAGATCTTTTAGTAAAAAAGATAATCTCTTTAAGTACTCCTCCCGGTTCATACTCTCTCTCCTCCTTCGAAAATTCCAGATATTCTCTGGGAATATTGTTTCCATTCTTCTTTATATAACGAAAGCTGTGCTATTCCCACAGATGTGATCTTATAATATCTGCGGTTTCTGCCGCCGTATTGCTTATCATAAACTTCCAAGCAGCCATCCTTCTTAAGTCTCCTTAATACTGGATATAATGTAGATTCTGATACTTCTAACACTTCTCTTACATCCTGTGTGATCTTATATCCATACGTACCTTCTTCTTCTCTTGATACGACAGCCAGAACTACCGCATCTAACAGCGCAGCTCCTGTATTAAAAACCATTGGCATCCTCCTTGCATCATATTATACGACATATAATATTATATTTTTCATATTATGTCAACTCGCTGTAGATTTCTTATATAGTGTAATTTACATGAAAAGAAATCTGCTGTAACTAAAAAGAGACCATCACATATCTCTATGCAATGATCTCTGCAATATTTATTTCCTGTTTATTTTAAAACTGTTTTGAGCTGATTGACTGCTTTGGCACTTGTCTTGCTCTTTAGATCCTGATAGTCAAAGAATGCAAATCCATCCACATGTTTCTTTCTTGCATACTGTACCTGTTTCTTCAAGACTTTTGTATCACTCTTCCATTCTTTTCGTTCTGCACGATTCTGACCAACATTATGTCCTGCACGATATACTGCGATTCCAATATAAAGTTTAACTTTCTTACTCTTTGCCGCCTTGATCCAACGGTCTGTGACTTTATTAAATTTGGCAGTTGGATGTTTAAATCCCCAGTATACTTGTGGACAGATATAATCAACATACTCTGTAGAATTTAGCCATTTATAGATATCTACATAATATGAATATTTACTTGTCAGATTGTCAATATTTCCTGCTGGACTGATACCATATGTTACATTTGGATCTACACTTTTTACTGCTTTTTTCATCTGTTTCACAAGAGTATTTACCTGTGCACGACGGTAAGTATAGATACTTTTCTTTTTCTTCTTATAAGAAGATTTCTTATATTCTTTTGCATCAAATGCCTTTTTGACATTACGTTTTGTAAAAGATGGATAGAAATAATCATCCATATGAATTCCATCGACATCATAATTTTGTACGATTTCTTTCACTCCGTTTGTGATCAGTGTTCTGACCGCTTTTTTGGATGGGTTGTAATACAAACTTCCACCATAAGATAATACATTTCTTCTTGTAGACTTCTTGGCATGCCATTTTCTTGCCTGATTATTCTTTGCAAGTTTCTTATAATTCGTAGAACCTGTTGTTACACGATATGGATTTACCCATGCCTCAATCTTCATGTCATTGTCATGTGCAACATCCACCATGATCTTTAATGGATCAAATCCTGGATTTCTTCCCTGTTTTCCAGAAATATATTTGGACCAAGGAAAATATTTGGACTTGTAAATCGCATCTCCAAATGGTCTTACCTGCACGATCACGCGGTTCATTCCAAGACTCTTTCCTTTTTTGACAACTCCTGTAAAGTAGGTACGGAAATTTGCTGCCGTTCTCTTTTTATATTTTGCACGATAAGAGTCATAATCGTAGAAAGAAAACCAGAATGCTTTATATTCTTCCACAGATTGTGTCTCTTCCTGCTGTGTCGTTGTTGCTTCTGTCGTCACCTCAGTTGTTGCTTCTGCCGTTGTTCCCTGTGCCGGATCATTTCCATCTCTTGCTGCTGCCAATACCATATGGCTGCATAAATTCACAAACATTGCACTGACAACCAATAATGCGATCCATTGTATCTTCCCTAATTTTAAATGTTTCATATTTCCCTCCGATGTATCTTCTGTCTGCTGTTTTACTTTATTAAATCCATTCAAAATGTTCACATGCTTTCTTAATACCGTCATTGACATTTGTATCGGTCACATAACTTGCCATATCTTTTAAATCCTGGCATCCATTTCCCATAGCAATGGAAAACCAGTCTTTACAGAACATATCCATATCATTGTAATCGTCCCCGAATACAACCACATTTTTAATATCTGCGCCAAGATATTCCATCATCTTCACAATACCACCACGTTTATTATCTGGCTGGAACATTAAATATTCTGGTTCAAATCTCAAATGCCCGATCAACTCTTTCTTTGTAAGTTTCTCTTCTTCCTCTTTTGGAATAGCTACATAAATCTTGTAAATCGCGTCGACACTGTCAATATCTAACATATCATCGATGATATATCTGGTTGGTTCTTTTCTCTTTCCAACCTGTCTTAGAAATTTATCGTCTGTCATATAGACATCTTTCGTATCATCAAGAGCTACACACCATCCATACCCTAATTCTTCTGACTGATGAATGATCTGTAAACACCCTTCTTTATCCAAAGGAATATTTTCCACTAATTCATTGTTGATCACACAGCCATTGCCTCCACAACAAACCATATTTTTAAAGCCATTGGCTTCTGTGAATTTACGTGCTTTGTAATGTGCTCTTCCAGTTGCGATCGCAACAAAATGCCCATTTGCTTCTAAACGGTCTAACGCCTCTCTGGCACTTGGCACAATCTTCCCTGTCGATCTATCTGTCAATGTTCCGTCAATATCAAAAAAGAAATATTTCTTTTCCATTGTTATCTACTCCTTATAAACTCTTATCATAGCATTTTATTTATTGCAATGAATTTAACTGTTCATAAAATGTTGGATAAGACACATCCACACATTCTGAATCTTCGATCACAGTTTCTCCTTCTGCATTGATTCCTGCAATCGAAAATGTCATAGCGATTCGATGGTCGTATTTACAATTGATGCTTGCTCCATGTAATGGATTACCGCCTTTGATGATCATTCCATCGTCTGTCGCTGTCGCATCAACACCCATTTTCACAAGATTATCAACCGTTAATGCGATTCGATCAGACTCTTTTACCTTCAACTCTGCCGCGTCTTTGATCACTGTCTCACCTTCTGCAAATGCTGCTAACAGTGCAATAACTGGAATCTCATCGATCAATGTTGGAATGACTTCTCCACCAATCACCGTTCCTTTTAATTTGCTTGTCTTTACAACGATATCTGCTGTTGGCTCTCCCCCATTATCGATTACATTTTCTAATGTAACATCAGCTCCCATATCTTTACATACACGCAGGATTCCATCTCTTGTTGGATTGATTCCAACATTTTTTAAACGGATACATGAATTTGGTGTGATCAGTCCTGCCACGATAAAGAAAGTTGCTGAAGAAATATCTCCTGGAACCACGATATCTGTTGCGATCATCTCTTCTGGAGGTGTGATCGTCGCTGTTGTATCATGTGATTCTACTTTCACTCCAAAAGAACGAAGCATTAATTCTGTATGATTTCTTGATAATGCTGGTTCTGTCACACTTGTCTTGCCATCTGCATATAATCCTGCTAATAACACACAGGATTTTACTTGTGCAGATGCAACTGGAGAATCATAATGTGTTGCATTTAATTTTGTTCCTTCAATCTTCAATGGTGCACATCCATTCCCATTCACACTTGTGATCTTTGCACCCATCTGTTCTAATGGTTTGATGATCCTTCCCATTGGACGTTTATTTAAGGATGCATCTCCAGATAATACAGTTTCAAAATCCTGACCTGCCAGGATTCCTGAGATCAATCTTGTTGTTGTTCCGCTATTTCCTACATCTAATGTCTCACTTGGTGCCTTTAAGCCATGAAGTCCATTTCCATGAACAGTGACGTTCGTTCCATCCTGTTCGATCAAAACACCCATCTTACGAAAACAATCGATCGTTGACAGACAGTCTGCTCCTGATAAGAAATTGCTGATATGTGTTGTTCCTTTCGCTAAAGATCCAAACATAACTGCTCTATGACTGATCGATTTGTCTCCCGGAATTGATAATTCTCCTCTAAGTCCCGCACTTTTTGTTAATTTCATGTTTTTATTTCCTCTCGTATACTGTGTAGTTTTTATCTCTTAAGATTTTTGTCGCCTTCTTTGCTGATTCATCATCATATAACATGATCTTTAAAACACCTTCTTCGAATTCACGGTTGTGAATGATTCCAATATTCTTGATACTTACATGATTCAAAGCAAGCAAGGTTGTCGTTGTTGCGATCGTTCCTGGTTCATCTGGAATATCAATAAAGATCTCGTAAGATTTCTGGATCAGACCAACCGCACTGTCTGGCACAGAATCTCTATATTCTCCTGCCTGTTTAAAATAATTATTCAAATATTCTCTGTCTTCCATATCAAGTGCTGCGATCACATAGCCTAAATGATTCTGTGCTTTTTGCAGTAATTCTTTGATATTCTTCTTATTTGATAGAGAAATCTGTTCCCATACGACTGGAGATGAAGATGCGATTCTTGTGATATCTTTAAAACCACCTGCAGCTAACTGTTTTAAGATTCCATCATCTGTATCCATATTACTTACGATATGTACCAGTTCTGCTGCCATGATATGTGGTACATGACTGATCGCTGCAGTATAGGCATCATGCTGCTTATAATCCAGAATGATCGTTAATGCTCCTAATTCTTCAATGAAGTTTGTAAAATCTTTCACTCTTTGTTCGCTGACTTTCTTCGTTGGCGTGATAAAATAGTAAGCATTCTCAACTAATCTGTCAGAACTGAAAGAAAAACCTGCCTTCTCTGATCCTACCATCGGATGTCCTCCGATAAAGTATTCTTCCATTCCTAATTCTTCAATCTTTAAGTGAATCTCTTCCTTTACACTTCCTACATCTGTTAAAATACAATTTTCATTAATCGATCCTTTCAGATCTTTTAGATACATTACATTATATTGAACCGGTGCACACAAAAATACATAGTTACATTCCGCAAAATCTGTTTTGCAGTCTGTAGCAATTGAATCAATGATTCCATCCTCCAATGCACTTTTGATCGTATCCGGGTTTTCATCCATTCCAATGAGTGTATAGTTTGGAAAAACTCTTCTTATTCCCTTCGCAATGGATCCACCGATCAATCCTAAACCGATAAATCCGATCGTAAAATTGCTGTCTGTCATTGTTTTACTCTCCTTTTTTCTTGCGGTGATCACAAAATCTTCTCATTCTTTGATCACACTTAGTTTTTATTTTAACTTCCTGTATTTAAAAAGTCAACACTGACACGCTTTAAAGTGACAAAGTATTTTCCTCTCTATTTTCTTGGATTTCCTACTTGAATACCAAAAAAAAATGCTTTATGATTATCTTAACAATTATTTTACACTAACTTATTTTAATAAAGGAGTTTTCCAATGTTTGAAAAAGCCGTTATCTACGCAACAAATGCCCACAACGGTCAGACAAGAAAAGGCACCAATCTTCCTTTTATCATCCACCCTATGGAAGTTGCTGCCATCGTTGCCGCTATGACTCTCGATCAGGATATGCTTTGTGCCGCTGTCCTTCATGATGTTGTTGAAGATTGTGACGGAATCTCGATAGATGACATCCGTCGTGAATTCGGTGATATCGTTGCTTCTTATGTCTATCAGGAAAGTGAAGATAAGAGTAAGACATGGGTTGAGAGAAAAGGCCATACGATCGATTTCTTAAAGAACCGTGCATCCCGCAACGCTAAGATCATCGCCCTTGGTGACAAGCTTGCTAACATCCGTGCACTTTATCGGGATTATAACATCCTTGGCGAAGAGTTATGGGAGAGATTCAATATGAAGGATAAGAAGATGCAGAGTTGGTATTATCGTGGAATGATCGAAGGTTTTGCTGATCTTTCAGAATTTCATGAGTATGAGGAATACTGTCAACTTGTAAATGAAGTTTTCCCTGAAGAGTAACAAAAAAGAAAAAAGACTGATTTCGCAAACATTGTTAAATGTTTGTAAAATCAGTCTTTTTATCAGATTCTGAACTCTTTTGCCATCAAGATCGTTGCGATCGCTAGCAAAATACTACAGATAAAGATAGAACTTCCTCCTGCACGACCGGTTAAAAATCCTCCGATCACTGCTCCAATAATGAAAAAAGTAATAATTCCATAATATCGTAAACTTTTTTGTTTTAATGTCTTATCTCCTGTTTTAAAGTACTGGCACAGTGCTTCTGTTCCACTTCTTAAATTACCAGTACACATCGTACTGGCAAATGGATGCCCATGAACCCTTCGAAATGTCTCCACCTGCATAGAACATACAAAAGAAATCAGTACATTCGCCACAACATCATATTGTCCCAGTGGAATAAATCCAACAACCGTTATCAGCACAAACTCAAGTGCCACAATTCTCTGTCTCCAATGAATCTTATGTTCTTCCTTATAAAAATACTTTATGATTTCAACAAGAATTACGCCCACAGCAAATGCAAGAATTGGAACAAAATAGTAAAATGCCTGTGTAAAATCCCGCTTTTGAAGATTCACACCAAACAATACGATATTTCCTGTCTGTGCATTTGCAAATACATGTCCACGCATTAAATAACTGTAGGAATCAAGAAAGCCTCCTACGATTGCAAGAATTGCTGTTAAGAAAAAACTCTCTGACATCTGCAAATGTTTTTCTTCCATTAAATCTGCACTTCCTTTCCAAGCTCATAAAAAGATTCCATCAGTGTGATCATATCATCTAAATCTTTGCATCCAGCAGTTTCGTATGTTGAATGCATGGATAGCTGTGGAAGCCCGATATCTGCTGCCTTGATCGACACCTGTCCAGTCAGGATATTACCAAGTGTTGAACCGCCTAACATATCAGAACGGTTAAAGAATACCTGACACTTAATCTTTTCTTTTTTACACAGATATTTTACGAGTGCCGCTGAATTCGCATCGGTTGTATATTTTTGTGATGCATTGTATTTTAATACAATTCCTTCATTGATATACGGACGGTTCGTAGGGTCTGTCTTATCCTGATAGTTCGGATGAACTGCATGAGCATTATCTGCCGACAACATAAAGCTGTCTGCCACCGCCATATAATATTCTTCTTCATTTTTTCCACAAAGATAACTGATCCTTTTTAATACCTCTGGGAAAAATGTTGATCCAGCCCCCTGTTTTGTACCACTTCCGACTTCTTCATTATCAAAGACCGCACATACTGTGACATAATCTTTGGAAAGCTTTGCATTTAACATTCCTTCGATGGATGAATATGCACATTCAAGGTCATCTAATTTAGGTGCTGCAACAAATTCTTCGTTGATTCCTAGTGTTGTTCCTCTCATTCGGTTATATAAAAACAAATCATAAGATAAGATATCTTCTTTCTCAACGCCTGATTCTTTGGCGATCATTTCCTCAAAACCATCTTTTGTAAGATTTCCTCCACATAATGGCAGGAGATCTTTTTGTGGATTTAACTGTTTTGATTCATTTGAAGATCTTGACATATGAATTGCAAGATTTGGAATGATCATAAGATCTCTGTCAATATTGACCAACTGATCTTTGATCTGTCCGTTTTCTTCTATTATAATACGTCCCGCAACAGATAATGGACGATCAAACCATGTTTCTGGAATCATTCCACCATAACGTTCAATATTTAATTTCGTATAATGTTTCTCAACTGACATCTCGGGCTGTTCTTTGATCCTGTATGTTGGAGAATCACTGTGACTTGCCACGATATGAAATCCTTGAAAATCCTTCTTTGGCAAATGAAATGCTATGATAGAACTTCCGTTTCTCGTAACAAAGTAACTCTTTCCTTCCTCCAGATCCCAATATTCTTTCTCTTTTAATTCCATAAAACCATGTTCCAGAAACTGTTTTCTTGCATTCTCGATCACATGAAAACAGCTTGGACTATGATCAATAAATTCGATTAAATTTTTGACATTGTTTTTCATCTATTTCCCTCCAAAAATTTTCTAACGATTATTCTAGCACATTTATATAGGAAAGAAAAGAAATGTGGTTATGTCAGTTTGATATATCTGTTATATTCTTTTATTATGCAAGCACTTTTCCTTCCGGAAATGCAGCTCTAAACACAAAGCGCACAACTGGTCCTGCAATGATCAACTGATAAGGAAGTGCCATTACAAAATTCTTTGGAATATTTGTCAGCCATATCATTAGTAAGTTTGAGAAATTTCCCATCTCAATACTAACTTCGACTGCTCCATAAAGTGACATAATGATCACCATAGGAACAACCATACAGCAAGATACTGAAATAACTTTTCTTAAAACAGAGCTGTCTGGTTTTACAAGATATTTAAATGCAAATCCTTTTGCGATCTTAGATACAAAGAACCAGTCGCAGCACATTGCAAAAATATATGCGATCGGGAACCCTAACCATCCGGCTTTGATGGATTCCATTGATAATCCTCCCATATGTAATGATACGTTGTATATGCTCATCCAAAATACCATCATGAAACACATGATGAATGTATAGATAAGGCTTTCTCTTTTATTCTGTGGCATTTTCTTTTCTCCTCTTCTTGTTGTGATAAATTGTTGCTTTTCTTCAAGAAATAAGGCAAAAAAATAGTGGAGACCCTCAACCAAACTCGTTGCGGATCTCCACTTTCTATTGTGTGCAATCTTCACTGCGTTCTTTCCTGCTTATTTCTTGTCAATGCATTATTATACACACTTTTTATGTCTTTTATAAGCACTTTTTTTAATTTCGTCACATTCTTTAATTTAATTATTATACATACCATATTTTTGTGCATTTTCTACAATAAAATATGTTAAAATATAATCAGAAACAATTAGCTTTCATAATTTTAAGGAGGGATTTTCTTATGAAAAGAAATGTATACAGGATTTTAGGTTGTTTTCTTTTTGCTTTTACATTATGCATTATGACACCATCATTTGTAAAAGCTTCTGTTAAAAACATACCTCAAACAAAAACTTCTGGAACTTATGTTGGTAATGTTGACCTCACTGGAGACGAAAATGCTGATTCTGTGATCATCCGTACAACACCCGATCAAGAAGGCTGGTACATCAACCGTTTTACGATCTATCTAAATGGAAAAAGGACCACAGAAATATCTCTCCGTGATCACGACTGTTATGACCTCACTGTAAAATATGCAAAAATGAGCACACAACATACATTTATCCAGATCATTGGCCGTGGTGAAAATGACTACGTTACTTATAATGAAATCTTTACTTATAACAAAAAATCCAACCAATTTCGCGTTGTAAAATCTTTTAATAATCGATCATCTTACGCTGAAGAAATCGTTACTGCCAATAAAAAAGGGATTACCGTTAAACATCGTGTACAACCTATGGAAACCGGATGGATCAATTGGACACTGCCTTTTAAATACAGTAAGCAAAAATTCATTAGAACTGCATCTTCTACAAAAACGGTACGAAGCGAACTTGGACAAAACAGAAAAGATAAATATTCAAGATATTTTGCAAAAAATAAGTTTATCACTGCCAAAAAAGTAACTTTTTATAAAAAAGCTAGCAGCAAAAAAGTTGCTTTTCGTGTACCAAAAGGGAAAGCTGTAACTTTAAAGAAATTAATTTATTCTAAGAAAAAGATTTATCTACAGTTTAAATACGGGAAGAAATATGGCTATCTTCGTGTAAATCGGGCAAATTATAACTTTGAAAAACCACTTTTTCAGAATGTTAATTCACGATTATCTGGCTGATCATTTTCAATACCAACCAAAAAAAGAAAAGAACCACCATTTTGATCCGTTCATAATATGGTTGTTCTTTTCTTTTTAGGTTTTTCGAATTATATGTGTTTGAGTTTTATATGTTTTTTGGAGTTTTATTTTTTATATTTTTGGAGTTTTCATTTATGATTATCTTTGTTTATGTTATATGTTTCTTAGGAGTTTGGCAATTTTATAACATCTACCATAAATTTTTATAAATTTCTTTTACATCTTCTGCTGTGATTGCTTTTCTTGTATTGGATGGACTTCCACTTTCCATAGCATCTGATGCCATTTTATCGATCACATCAAAGAATTCTTCTTTGTTGATTCCATATTCTTCCAGTGTTGGTGTTTCAAGTTCATCACAGATATCAACAACTGCCTGAAGGAATTTTTCACTTGCTTCTTTATCAGAATCCGCATCATTTGCAGCTCCAATCGCTCTTCCTAGATCTGCAAATCTATCATAAGCACCATCTAAAGCATAGATGAAGCATTGTTTTAATAACATCGCATTGGATAATCCATGCGCTACATGGAATAATGCTCCGATCGGACGGCTCATTCCATGAACTAATGTAACAGATGCATTGTTGAAAGCGATTCCCGCTTCTAACGCAGCAATTGACATCTGTTCTCTTGCCTCTACATTCTTTCCATCATGGAATGCAACTGGCAGGTATTTAAAGATTCTTTTGATCGCTGATAATGCAAATGTATCAGATAATGGCTGTGCAAGTTTGGATGTATACGCTTCTGCTGCATGTGTCAGTGCATCTAATCCTGTTGCTGCTGTGATCTTTGGTGGTGCAGTCATTGTAAACTGTGGATCGATGATCGCATAATCTGGCATTAACACTGCGCCTTTTAATAACATTTTTACATCATTTTGTGTATCTGTGATGATCGTAAACTGTGTTGCTTCTGATCCTGTACCTGCTGTTGTTGGGATTGCAACCGTTGTTGGAAGTTCCCCACCGATGATCTTTCCCATATAGTCGGAGATATTTCCACCATTTGCAACGAGTGCTGCGATGGCTTTCATAGAGTCGATCGGACTTCCTCCACCTAGTGCAACTAAGAAATCACATCCGTTTTCTTTGTAAAGCTCTAATCCTTTGTTGATCATAACATCAGTTGGTTCCCCATTGATCTCATGATAAACAACATAATCTACATTTCCGTTTTTTAATGCTGCCTCTACTTTTGCACAGTTTCCAAGTTCTACCATTACATTGTCTGTAACGATCAGTGCTTTTTTACCCAGCTGGCTTAATTTGTCTTCTGCCATATCAAGTGCGCCGGCACCTGTAAATATATTTCCTGGTGCAATAAATTCTCTTGCCATGTTCTTTTCCTCCTGTCTTATTGATTAAAATTGTGCGTCATGAAGCCAAAGATATCTCTCATCTTCATTTCGATCTGTCTGTAACCATGGATTTCCATCCAGATGGCGGATCATCCAGCATGTATACATCTGGAATCCTGGTGCAACAGCCTGTGGATGTAATTCTCCACCTGGGATTGCAGAAAAACTTCCATCTGTACTTTTGAATACCTGATCACCTACGAAACTTGCTCCAAATCCTTCTGGACGGTCGAATTTAAAGTAGTAAGTTTCTGGCTGTGGATGTCTGTGTGGCAGATATCCTGACCAGTTTCCTCTGTCATTTAATACTTCTCCAAGTACCATATTGGAATATGGAGCAATATCATGATCAAAGATCGTATTTACACGGCGTTTTGCCACATTTCCAAATTTGCCAACAGAAGAATATCCCCATGGAGCATCTTCTGGTTTATATAATTTAGTGTCAAACTTTGTATCATTCTTTGTTGACTGAACAAGGATCTCACTATCTGCAAGTGCCTTAACACTTACCTTAGATTCTGTTGCTACATGAACACACCAAGGTCCTTCTGTGAAGACATCTTTTCGGTCTGCTTTCGCTGTCACATCGTCAAATGCAAATTCAATGGAACCGCTTAATAACAAGACTGCTGTTTCCTCACCTGTCTTTTGAAAACTTTTTTCGTCTCCTGCCTTCATTCGATATACTCGAACATCCATTAACATATCCTTATATTCATTGTCATAAGTTGTTAAGATCTGTTCTCCATTTTCATCAAATTCAGGATATCCAAATACTTTACCCATTGTCTCTTCCTTCTTTCTATTAGTAAGCTCTTGCTTCTTTTCTTCCTTCCATAACACCTTCACATGCCTTGCGAACGCTTTCTTTTTCAGAAGTTGTAGCAATTCCGACATTCCACCATGATTCATATCCATCTGTCATTGTCTTTGGAATTACTTTTAAGTCAAATAAGCATGCAACGTTTTGTTTCTTGGCATCTTCTAAGGCTGCTCTTAATTCTTCGATCGTCTTACATGTGTAAGATTTTAATCCATATCCTTCCGCAACTTTTGCATAATCAACTGGGATCAGATCTCCACAAGGTTTATTTCCTTCTCTGTAACGGAATTCTGTTGCAAGAGATCCAATACCATGATTCATCTGCAGATTATTGATGCATCCAAATCCACAGTTATCAAATACTAAGATATTTGCTTTCTGTTTTTCCTGCATCATTGTCATGATCTCACTGTGTAACATCTGGAAACTTGCATCTCCAACAACTGCATAGACTTCATTGTCAGGCTCTGCAAGCTTAACTCCGAGTGCTGCTGCAACTTCATATCCCATACAGGAATATCCGTACTCTGCATGATATCCACCACGTTTATCTGTTGTCCATACACGCTGCATACAACTTGGTAAACTTCCTCCTGCTGTGATGATCGTTGCATCTTCATCGATCACATCTCTGATCGTTGCTAATGCTGCTGTCTGTGTGATCTTACCTTTTGTCAATTCCACGAATTCTGGAATTGTTCTTGGATCCATATTTTTGATCATTGGTTCAAATGTTTCATCATATTTGTACTCAGCCAGACGTTTCATTTCTTTATCCCATACGGCCTTAGCTTCTTCAATCTCTCCGTTATAAGATGAAACATAGTTCACTGCTCTTAATTTTTCAGCTAATGCTTTGACTGTTACTTTTGCATCTCCAACTGCTTTCACAGAATCTAATTTATATGCATGATATCTGCTGTTATTGATAGATACAAACTTCACATCAGGATTTGCAAACTGTCTCTTAGATCCTGTAGCGAAATCGGACATTCTGCTTCCGATCGCAATAACTACATCCGCATCTTTTGCAAGAACATTGGATGCATAAGTACCTGTAACACCGATTCCTCCCATGCAGTATGGATGACTTGATTTACATGCACTTTTTCCTCCCTGTGTCTCACCAAATGGAATCTTGAATTCTTCACAGAATTTTTCTACTTCTTCCCCAGCTTCAGAGTAACGAACACCTCCACCAACAATAACAAGTGGTTTCTTCGCATTTGCGATCACATTTGCAATATCTTCAATCTCTTCTTCCACTGCCACTGGTCTTGTAATTCTGTGAACTCGTTTCTCAAAGAAATATTCAGGGAAATCAAAGGATTCACCTTCCACATCCTGGCAAAGACCGATGCAGCATGCTCCTGTTTCTGCTGGATCTGTTAAAACTCTCATTGCATTGATCAGTGCTGTCATAATATGTTCTGGTCTTGTAACTCGATCCCAATATTTACACACTGGCTTAAATGCATCATTTGTTGTTGTTGATAAGCTATTACTCTGCTCTAACTGCTGAAGAACTGGATCTGGCTGTCTTGATGCAAATGTATCTGCTGGGAATACTAATAATGGAATATTATTCACTGTAGCTGTCGCACAAGCTGTTACCATATTCGCAGCTCCAGGTCCTACAGATGATGCACAAGGAATGATTTTCTTTCTTCCATTCTGTTTTGCATAAGCTGTTGCAACATGACACATTCCCTGTTCATTTCTTCCCTGAAGAACTCTTAAGTTTCCTGGATTTGTATCAAGTGCTTCTCCTAGTCCAACTGCGATTCCATGTCCGAAGATTGTGAAGAATCCTTCTACAAATTTTGTTTCTTCTCCGTCCATTGAAACATACTGATTATCTAAAAATTTTACAATTGCCTGAGCAACTGTCATTCTTATTGTCTTTGCCATCTTTCTATCCTCCTGACTTTTTATCCTTATACTCTTGCGATCATTTCTCCGTATTTTTCTTTTGTTTCTTTTATGAAATCTTTTACCTGCTGTGGGTTTGGAAGTTCTTCTGAGCAAGAATTGCTTCGAACCATCATAGATGCTTCTGCTGATCCAAACTCTAAGCAGTCAATAACTTCCCATCCCTGGTAGATTCCATATAAGAAGGCTGATCCATAACCATCTCCTCCACCGAATCCTTTTCTTGCATTGACTGGGAATGGTTTGATTGAGAAGTTCTGTCCATCAATCGTGTATGCTGTAGATCCTTTCATACCATGTTTGATCACAACGATCTTCGCATTGTATGCATGCCATGCAGCTGCTGTTTCTTCATCTGTTCTTCCTGGCTGAATCAATTTCTCTGTTAAGTCAAACTCTTCTCTGGATCCCATGATGATATCTGCTTCTCTTGCTACCATAGAATAGTAAATAGAGATTTCATCTTCACTCTTCCAGTTATATTCTCTATAATCAATATCAAAAATGATCTTTGTATCATTTTTCTTTGCTAACATCACTGCTTTTAAAGCTGCTTCTCTTGATGGGCTTTCTGCAAGTGCTGTTCCTGAGATCAGGATTGCTTTTGACTGTTTGATGTAATCTTCATCAATGTCATCGACAGATAACTGTAAGTCTGCGATGCAATTTCGATACATCAGGATGCTGCTTTCTTTTTCTGATAGCATTTCTGTAAATGTAAGTCCTAGTTTTTCACCGTTTGTACATTTTGTAATGTGGCTTGTATCAATTCCTTCTTTATTAAAGAAGTCAACTACGAATTTACCAAACTTATCATCAGATACTTTTCCAAGAAATCCTGCTTTTAATCCATGTCTTGTAACCCCAACTGCGATATTTGCTGGAGAACCACCAACATACTTCTTAAAAGTTCTGACATTCTCAAGTGGTCCAAATGGCTCATCTTCTGATGGATTAAAATCAATTGCTACACGTCCTAATAAAATTAAATCCATAGGTCTTGTTTCATCAAATTCTACATATCTCATAACCTTCACCTCATATCATGTGCTTTGCGTGCTTTTCATTTTTGTTTTGCGTGTTTTCTTTATGTGCTTATATTACCACGCACGCATTTGGTGTGCAAGTGTTTTTTGTCTTTTTCTTTCTTTTCATCTTTTTGCACAATTTTGTTTCACTGTTTTTGTGCATTTTAAATAAATTCTGCTCCATTTAACACGCAAAAGCACACTCTCTTTAATGCATTCATATCAATTTTGTTCTCATACCGCTTCTGCATAAATTTTTTGCACAACAAAAGAGGTTTTGGAATCTATTGCAAATTTCAACAGATTCCAAAACCTCTTTTTTCTTTATTATTCTTTTACAAATTGTACTTTGTCTTTATACTGATATCCGTATAAGCATACTCTTTCTCTATCTTCTCGCCTTTTCTTATCATATTATATAACAGATGTGGTGGACGGTATCCTTGTTCAAAGCCTTCTTGATCGATCAGGAAATCATAGGTTCCTTCTTTCAATGCCTTGATATTTGTCGGTGTCACATCATACCCGATCACATATGGGCGTGTTTCCATGTTAAGCTTTTGCATTGCTTTGCATACACCCGCCTGACCACCGGAAACTACAAAAATGCCAGTAAGATCTGGAGCGATCTCTATCGTATTCTCAACGATTTTCTCCACTTCACTCATCTCATCAAAACTGCTCTGAACTCCCAGAAGTTCAATCTCCGGATATGACATTTTTAATTCCTGAATAAATCCATCCACACGAAGATTATTGACACTGTTTGTAAAGAAACCAGTGATCACTAGGACTTTTCCAGTTCCACGGGTTAACATTCCCATAAGACCTGCTGCTGTCATACCACTTCTCTTATTGTCAAGTCCTACATAGCAGACTCTGTTTGTACCGACAATATCTGAGTTAAATGTTATGATTGGAAGATCATTCTGTTCCGCCATATCATTTAACTTTTCCCGAATTCGTTCAGACTGGACTGGCATGATCGCTAATCCATCGATCCGTTCTTGCGAAAGTTCTTCCAGCGCTTCCAATTGGGCATCTTCACTTACTCCGTCAATCTGTTTTCTAATGATCTCTACACCGAATTCTTCCAACTCCTGTTCAGCCTTGTCGATTCCTGCATGGATCGTCTTTACAAAAGAAGATTTTGCTAACTGGGTAATGACACCGATCCTGATCTTCTTTCCTTGATTATATACTTTCTTTTTTCTCTTTGGCTGATAGTTCATCTCTCTTGCAATCTCAAAAATGCGTTCTGCGACCTCTGGATTGACTCTTCCACGGTTATTTAACGCTCTGTCAACCGTTCCTCTTGATACTCCTGCCTTTTCTGCAATTTCTTTGATCGTTCCTGCCATGTGCTTTCTCACCTTTCTTCTTATTTGCACACAAATAGCACATTCTTTGTTTCATTATAGCTTTTGTACATAAAAAAGTAAAGAAAAAGTATCTATTTGATTTTTCTATTTCTTTATGCTACGATAAAATTTGTAATATTGGATACAGAATACTTAAAGGAGTTTTTTATTATGACAAATCATACACCAAATGATCATTCCAATACAAAAAAGCTTTCTCTTAAGGAACGCTTTGTGAAATATCTGGTTGAGAATGCAGAAATCTTTAACAGTGCTACTGCTGCTATGACTGCTTCTCCTTATATTCCACTCGATAAATAAATTTCAAAATAAGAGCCGGGCTTTAAAGTCCGGCTCTTTGTACTTTTGTATAAGATTTAATCTTTTAAAACTACTTTTGATTCTCTTTCTAACAATTCTCTTATGATCTTTGGATATTCTTTATCTAAATGGTAAAATAGTAAAATGACGATCATGATCGCACCTAAAATTGCAATCCCATAAATAAACAAATTTGAAATCGTCTGTAATGTATGTGCACTCTGGACTGCCATATCACCATTATATCCATTTCCCTGCATGATGAATCCGATCAATGCTGATCCAATTCCCTGTCCAAATTTTTGTCCTGACGTTGTTGCTGACTGAATTGCTCCGGCTGTACGAAGTCCTGTTTTCCACTGTCCATATTCTATAGAATCTGCGATCATTGTAAAGATCATTCCAAGAATCGGTGTCATTCCAATCCCTCGAAGAAGCCCTCCAAATGTTACAAGCGCTACACTTGTTGGATTTAAGATCAATAATAAGGAACCTGCAATAATAAATAACGCTCCAATGATACACCAGTTTCTTTTCGATGTAAGATGCATTACTTTTCCTAACAGCAATGTTGCAACGATTGTAATACCATAACATGCTGTATTTACATTTCCAATAATATCTGTATCTCCTATGATCCATTTACAATAATATGTAGCCATCGTTCCTTGGAATGTCTGATACATTGCAAATGAAACGAAGAATAAGAATAATAAGATAAAGTATTTATTTTTAAACAATGCAGGTAAAGCCTTCTTTAATGGTACTTTATCTCCGGCTGCCTCATCTTTTACTACAACTCGTTCTCTAACATTTACAAAGCAAAATAGCATCATCAGTGCAGCACCAATTGCATAAATTGCTGTAAGGATTACCCAGTTTTTCTGTGAATCCATTCCACCATTTGGCATCATTTTTAAAATACGCGTAAATAATAATGTAACTAGAATATTACCAATTGGACTCATAGCCATTCGAATAATGTTAATCTTTGCTCGTTCTTCCTGACTTCTTGTCATATAAGTCATTGTTGTTGCAAATGGCAACTGGAATAATGTATATACAACCGTTAACATCAGATTATATGTAATGAAAACATAGATTGCCTGAGCCATTGGTGCAATCTGTGGAACAGTCATCAATAAAATAGCTGCGATTGCATATGGTCCTGACATTCGTAGCATCCAGACTCTGGCTCTTCCGTATTTTGATCTTGTACGATCCACGATAAATCCGGCACAAATATCCGAAGCTCCATTAAATATTTGGGATATCGCAATGATCATACCGATCGTTGCCGCTGAAACATGTGCCACATCTGTATAAAACATGGTTAACAAACTTGTCGCGATCGTAAATACGATATTGGTAGATATTTCTCCACATCCATACGCAAATTTTTCAAATCCTGTGACTTTATCTTTTTGTACTCTTTTGTTGTAACCGATTAAATCCATTTCAACACCTCTTTCGTATTTACTTGCTAATTGTATGATTCAGTGCATCAATAGATGTTTCCAGTCCAGCCTCCACACTCATTGTCAAGTCTTCCATCTCCAATGATACATATCCATTATACCCTACCATACGACAAACAGAAAAGAATTCTTTCCACCACTGAAGATCTTTACCACAACCAACACCCACATAATTCCATGTACGATCTTTTGACTGGTCTACTGGAAGATTTTCTAATAGTCCATCAACATCCGCAAGTCCTCTTTCGATTCTTGCATCTTTTCCATGTACATAGAAGATCTTATCACCAAGTTCTCTTGCAGCTGCGATTGGTTCGGCTCCCTGAATCATAAGATGAGATGGATCTAGATTCATTCCGATCATCTTACTTAACTCTGGCCCCACAACCTCACAAAGTTTCTTTAAACTTCTTACATTGTATACTAACTGACATGGAAATTCTTCAATTGCGATTTTTTCCACTCCTTGGTCTTTTGCAAATTGTGCAAATTCCTTCCACCATTTTGCTGCAACTTCCCACTGATAATTCACAGCTTCTACCATATAATTCACTCCATCATATTCTGGCCATGAAATTGTAGATGTGATCCAGTTTGGTGTTTTATCTCCAGGTGCTCCTGCTGGGAGCCCCGACATTGTTACGATTGTCTTTACCCCTAATTTTCCTGCTAAAATAGCTGTATCATGAATCGTCTTGCTGTGTGCATGACCCATTGGTGTATCGATCAATGGATTCCCAGAGCAATTTAATGCTGAAATTTCTAATCCTCTCTTATCGATCTCTGCTTTAAAAGCTTCCAATTTCTTCTCATCATTGATCAATTCTTCTGCTGATGGTACAAAAAAACATCCTCCCCATCCACCTGTTGTCAGTTCGATCGCATCGATTCCATAGGCTTTTACTTTATCTAACATCTCTGTAAATGGAATTTTTCCAAAAACGTCTGTACAAATTGATAATTTCATAATCTTCATCCTTTCTTCATAATCTACACTATTTTGATAATAATTCTCTTTCTATTCTTTCTCTTGCTTCTGGTGCCTGTTTCTCCATTTTTTCTGGAAAACCAAACATAGATACACATGCGATGTTATCTCCACCAACTTTTGGTGCATCCGCTCTTAATTGACGATTGGCAAAATCTATCTCTCTTAATGTCTCAAAGATTCCATCAAAATCAACATCGCCTTCCCCCATGGCTAAATGCTGGTGGATCGTGACATCTGATTTTCCTCTCTGATTTAACCATGGTGGATTTGCAATATATCTACAATCTAACGTCTGATTAAATGTGTCTGCAAATAATACATGTGTTAATTCATCCCCTGCGTATTTAAGCATACTTCTTACATCACCTTTTCCTTCGTCATAGAAAAATCCATGTGGTGAAGAATAGACATAACCAAGATTTGGAGACCGGAATGATTTCACAAGATCACACGCTTCATTATTTAATTCACAAAAATCATATGGATGAGACTGTACTTCTACACGTAATCCTTCTTTTTCGATGATCGGTAATAATTCTTCCATCGAACGGAACCACATTCCATTACAAATTTCCTGCTGATTCGGATCCCCTGAAAATTCCGTATTGATGACTGGAACATTCATGTCTACTGCGATCTCAATCATTTTCTTCCAATTTTCTACTGCCATTTTTCTTTGTTCTTCTGTCGGTCCTGACCAGCGATAGACAACGATAAAGGAGGAAATCTCCACTCCGGTTTCCCGGAGTGCCTTTTTGTATTCCGCCTCACATTCCTTTGAAAATAAAGGATGTTTATAAAATGGGTTGATTCTTGGATGTGGAGACTGTTCAATATATTTATATCCCCAGTCTGCTACTTGATGAACCATACGATTAATATCCATTTGTTTTGCAAGAACATCTACATCAAATGCTATTTTCATCCGTCATACCTCCTGATCTTTATTTATAAAATTCTGGTTTTTCTTCCATTTCAATCTTAACAACTGTCTGTGTATCACGTGCCTTAGAAGCAGCTTTTGCAGTAACCTGTCCTACATATCCATCCCAAGCTGTTGGCCCATCCACTCTTCCTTCTTTTGTTGCATCAATCCATTCCTGAATTTCAACATTGTATGCATCAACAAATCTTGTAGACCAATCACTGTGAATCGCATGTCCTCTGAATGCATTCGCACATACTTCGATGTTTTCTGGCTGAGGAAGATTTAAAATTGCATCTTCACAGCAAACCTCACACTTAATGTCATAGCAATGTCCAGTATTTACAAAAGCTTCTACATCAATTCTGACTCCTGATTTTGTAGTAAGAATCATGATCTGTGGATCTCTTAATTTTGCATGTGTTCTTCGTGTATCTTTTGCAAATACAACTTCTGCTGTTTCATAGTCTTCATCTAGCAGCCAACGAATGACATCAATTTCATGGATCATGGAATTTTCAACAGCCATTGGTGTATCATAACTTTCATCCACTGCTGGGTTTCTGTGTGCACAATGTAATAACAATGGTTCTCCATATGTACGATTCTTAATTGCTTCTTTTAACTGACGATATCCTTTATCGTATCTTCTCATGAATCCTACCTGAACTAACTGCTTTCCTCTAGCGATCTCAGCCTCTACAATTCTCTTACATGCATCTGCTTCTGGCGCAAGAGGTTTTTCACAAAATACATAAATTCCTGCTTTGATCGCAGCCATCACATACTGTTCATGATATGGATCGATCGTTGTAACGATCACTGCATCGATATCTCCTGATGCGATCATTTCTTCTCCGTCCGCATAAAATTTACATCCATATTTATCTGCAACTGATTTTCCAAATTCAGCATTTACATCGGAGCATGCTACTACTTTTCCACCTTGTAACTGATGATTGATCCTTTCGATATGTGTTCTTCCGATCGCTCCTACACCTACAACTCCAATTCTTAAATCTTTACTCATTTTCTTTTCCTCCTGTTTTTGTTTTGTTTGCGAGCTCGTGCTCGTAATATGTAAAAAAATATTTATCTTTTTTATCTGTCTTTTAAATTCTTTTGTTTATCTTTTGCAAAGCGATAGATCAAATCTGCTGCTTCTTCAAAACTTACCTTACTTGTATTGATCGCAAAGTCGTAATTATTGATATCTCCCCACCGATTTCCTGTGTAGTAATTGTAATAATCTGCTCTGTTCTTTTCTTCTTTGTCCATGATTTCAGCATTTGATCCATAAATTTCTTTGACTCTGTTCTTTCTAAATTCGCGATCTGCATAAAGATAAACGGATGTACAATTCTTAATATCTTTTAAAATATAATCTGCACATCTTCCAAGAAATACTGCCGATCCATAATTTGCAAGTTTCCTGATGATCTTCGCCTGTTCTAAAAACATCTGGTTATAGATTGGAATATTTCCCATTCCCATAACTCCTGTGATTCCTGCAGATGCAACATCATTTCGTTTATAATTCAGATCATTGATGGTATCTTCTGTCAGTTCTTCATTCCCAATCCGTTCTGCAGCAATGGTAAGTATATCTCGGTCATAACACCATACCCCCATCCGTTCTGCCAGGATCTTTGCCACCTGTGAACCACCACTTCCGTACTGCCTGCTGATCGTAATGATCATATTTTCCTCCATATGCACCTTCCTTTCATCGATTGCGAGCTCGTGCTCGTTGTTTATGTACTTAGAATACTCTTTTTCATTGTTTCTGTCAATGTACAATTTCAACAAATAATTTCCTTTATTTTTATTAAAAAAGCCGAAATTTTATTGATTTCATAAAATTTCGGCTCTCATTTCTTAATAAATACATTCTTTTAATAGGATTCTTATATTGGTATACAAATGTTTTTTCGGTGGTTTTTTATCATAGACAAGATAATCTAACAAATACTCTATGGATTGTTTTCCCTGAACTTTTAATTGGCTTGTGATCGTTGCATCCACGACTTCTTCCTTTAACAACTGCAAAATATCCGGATAATCTTCGTAACAAATAACCTTAATATCCTCTTTTCCTTGTTCCTTTAACACTTTTCCTACTTCTCTTACACCTCCGCAAGTGATAAATATTCCTTTTAAATATTTTTCTTTTTCTAAAAGATTCCTTGTTTCTTCTGCGATCGTCATAGCATCTTCATCGGTTCGTATACTTTTTAACACATGCATCTTTGGATAAGTTTCTTTAATCATGGCTCGAAATCCTTTATCTCTTTTATTATAAGAAAATGATTGTTGTTCATGACCGTCACTTGTAAATACAGCGACATTTCCTTTACCATTTAAGAACTCTCCCATCAGTCGTCCTCCGACTCTTCCTGCACGTTCTCCCTCCTGTCCGATAAAACAAAAACGTTGACTTCCCTTTACATCAGTATTCACTGTGATGATCGGGATATGAAGTCCATTACAATAGTCGATCACACTCACGATCTCTGGTGAGTTGATCGGACTTAAAATAATCCCATCTGCTTTTTGCTCGATCATCTTATGGATCAGACGGATCTGTTCACCAACATCCGGATAATTCACCGTATGATACATTAGTTCAATATCAAAAGACTGGTATGCACTTAATCCTTCTTTGATTCCAGAAAGGATTCTTTCTTTTGCATCAACCTCTAATAATATGACACCTATTTTTATCTTCTGATCTTGTTTCTTTAATGCTTGTCCGATTGGATTTGGACGATAGCCATATTCATCTATAATCTTTTGTACCCGCTGCCTTACTTCTTGGCTGACACCTTCTCTGTTATGTAAAACTTTATCTACTGTAGAGCGATGTACTCCAGCGATCTCCGCAATCTGTTTGATTGTTATCTTCATACTCTCACCTGCACTTTTTTCTGGTTATAATCTATCATTTCTCTATTTTTGTGTCAAATTCTTTCTTATCTCTTTTTTTACCATTTATAGTATATTATAATAATAGGGTCTATGTGAATAAAAATATTTAAAAGGAATTTGTTATGAGAACGAAACGAATTGATGAAATTGAATTATATATCCGTGAAAAAAAATCTGTCTCTCTTGATACGTTGTGCGAAGTATTTAATGTATCAAAGAACACAATCCGAAGAGATATCGCAACTCTTGAACAGTCTGGGAAGATCAAGAAAGTTTATGGGGGCGTTACGATCGCAGATTTTCCTGCCTCAAAGATGCTGCTTCCTTTTTCCACACGCCATCAAAGCTTAATGCAAGAAAAACGACTCATCAGTCAATTGGCTGCATCTCATGTGTGTGATCATGATACGATCTTTATTGACAGTGGTACAACATGTCATAATATTATTGATTTTATAACTGATAAGGAATGTACGATCCTTACAAATAGCCTGCAGGTTTCTCTAAAAGCCATTCCTTATGAAAACTTAAATGTAATTTCTCTTCCCGGATTCTTAAAGAGAGAAACTTTATCTTTTGTTGATGGAAATATCGCTGAATACCTCAAAGCTTACAATATTACCAAAGCTTTTATGTCTTGTACCGGGATTTCCATTCAAAACGGACTTAGCAATGCATCTCCTGAAGAATATCTGGTAAAAAAATCTGTGATTGAAAACAGTACGATCCGTTTTGCACTTGCTGACCATTCCAAATTTGGTAATTTTTCATTGATGACGTTTTGTCCATTTGAAGATATTGATCACGTTCTTACGGATCAACTTCCTGGTAAAGAATTCTGTAATTTTGCTAAGCTGCATTCCATTAAGATAGAAACACCATAATGATCAAAAGAAGCAGGAACAACCATAGTTTCCTGCTTCTTTTTCAAATGTGTTATATCAATAAAATAACAAAAATCTTTTAATCTTACCAACTCTTCCAGTTTTAGAAATATTTATTTACGAATTCTCTTGTCACCTCTGCTGCCTTTTTCACATTTTCATCATGTGACATTTCGTAATATTCAGGTCTGAATTCTTCAATCGTGCAAACTCCATCAAATCCAATTTCTTTTAATGCTGACGCAATTCCTTCGTGATCAACAACACCTTCTCCTGGCCATAAACGTTTGTCATCTCCGCAAGAGCCAAGTGGCAGGTCTTCACAATCATTTAAGTGATATGCAAAAATCTTATTACCATCTGCTGCCTTCAGATCTTCTAATTTTGAACACATTTCATGGAAATGGAATGTATCAACCGTAATTCCAACATTGCTTCGATCAACTGTTTTAACTATATCATATGCTGTTCCAAACTGATTGATAGAGCAATTTGGAGCCCCACAAAATTCCAGTGAAATTTTAATGTCTTCTCCAACTTTGTCAGATAAATAACGTAATCTTTCGACTGCTTCTTCTTTGATCTCACTGACTGATTTATCTTTAACATCAAAGGCTGGAACTGTGATCAGCATCTTCATACCAATAGCTTTACTTACTTCCATGATAAATTCTGTCTCTTCATCAATCTCTCTCTTTCCTGCTTCGTCTCTTTGATTAAAGAAGAGCAATGTATTGTAAGCCCATGGTTTTAAACGATGATTCTTAAACCAATCTGCTAATTCTTCCAATGTATGTTCTTTTAAATAATCCTTAATACAGTCAAAACGGATTTCAATATAATCAAATCCATATTTTTCACATGCTTCTAAATCTGCAATCAAAGACTGCCCTTTACACTCTAATGCTGTTGCTTCGTTAAATCCAATTTTCATCTTTATATTCATTCCTTTCGCGCTGCTCAAGGCACAAAACGTCATAAAAAACGTTGGCTTATTGCAGCTTTCTTTTTATAATTGTTTCCATAGGCATATTCAGTATACCTGCTTTAGTCTCTTTGTGATGTCCTTAATGGAATGGATGTCCTCTACTATTCTTTTTCAACCTTCTCCTCCGTTTTGTGTTTATGTTTTTGTTTTGTTTTCCTTTTGATGTATTTATCTTAGCATTGCGTTCACGTGCACACAATGTCGAAGATGCACAATCTTTTGTTTTGATATTTGTGCAGTTTTATCAAAATCTATCCTTTTACCTTTTTGAAAATCCTATTTGAGTACAAAAAGAGGAGAGAAATATCCTTTCTGTATCCTGAATATTTCTCTCCTCTTTACAGATTACATCGTGTTTTGATTACAATATCTTCATAACAAAATTCTTCTTTATGCCCTGGATTTCCACAAAGACTATGAAAAATCTCCATTACCGACTCGTATCCTTGTGCATAAGCATCCTGTCTTAATACAAAATCGATCACACCTTCTTTCAGATTCTTCTTATTCTCTCCCTCATAATCATGTACGATCAGCTTGATCTTCTTCTCTAATTCATATTTTTTAAGAATCTTACATACCCCGATTTCTCCCTGTGCTGGCATATAGATTCCTTTCAGATCTGGCGTGATCTCTAACTGTTCTTCTAATAATTTTCCTGCTACCCAGTTATCATCATATGCAAATCTTGGCTCCAGGATTTTGATCGATGGATAATGATAGCTTAATTCCGCTATAAATCCTTTGGTTCGCTTCACAGTTGCTGTATTGTCTGCAGATCCTGATATGATCATGACCTTTCCACCATCAGGAATGATCTCTCCCATCAGACCTCCTGCAACACAGCCTCCTGCATAATTATCCTGTCCTACAAAACAACGTCTCTTTGTATCTTCAAGGTCCGAATTGATCGTTATGATCTCAATTCCATCATCTACATAACGATTGATCGTATTCTTCAACATCTCATCATTCGATGGCATCAATACGATTCCTTTCATACCTGCTTCTTTATAACCCCGCATAATGTCCAGCACCTGTCTTACATCTCCACCCTTGATCTGGTCGATCATCACACGTCCGCCAAACCGTTCTACTTCTTGTTTTGCATCCTTAGCTCCTTCTAATACTGTCTGGATTGTCGGGGTATCTGCATATTGCAAAATAACTCCGATCCGCAGGATCTGATTGCCTGACGATAGTGCCTTTGCCGCAATATTCGGCTGATATCCAAGTTCCTTTGCGATCATCTTAATCTTCTCTGCCACTTCCGGTCGAATACGTCCACGGTTATTCAACGCCCTATCTACAGTTCCTCTTGATACACCTGCCAGATCTGCGATCTGCTGCATTGTCACTGCCATTTTTTCTCCTCTTTTCTTTTGCGTTATCGTGCACGCATATATTATAACTCTGTTTTTTTCTTTTTGCAACCAAGAAAGAATCCTACAATTCCAATTTCCTACAATCGGGTAGGAGGTAAATAATTATTTTATTTACCGTCCTCCTACACCACCGTACGTACGGTTCCGTATACGGCGGTTCTTTAGTTTTCACAGATTATTAGATAATAGTCGAGCATGGATGTATATCCCAGCTTGGCTATTATTTTCTTTGAAAAGATTTGGTTCAAGACTTTCGCCATTCTCCAATAACCTTTTCTACTATTGGCTAGTTCCTTGGCTTTCCAATCCTCTAAACCTAGTGCTTTCAGCATTCGGTATTTCGTTTTGATTTTCTTCCACTGTTTCCAATAGACCGCTCGGATTCTCCGCCTTGCCCATTCATCCGTTTTTCGGAGGAGCTCTTTCATATCTGCGAGCCTGAAGTATTCCACCCATCCCCGCACATACTCTTGATACCTCTTTTCTCGTACTTCATTGCTAATGCCTTTGTTCCTGTCGGTAAGTTCTCTGATTCTATTCTTCATCTTCACTACCGACTTTGAGTGTACTCTGAATCTGCATTTACCTTTATATCTATAAAAGCTATAGCCAAGATATTTGACTTTGCTGATGTGAGACACCTCCGTTTTCTTCCTGTTTACTTTCAGAAATAGTTTTCCTTCAATGAACGGGATAATGTTTTTCAAGGTTCTTTCCGCACTTTTCCTGCTCTTACAAAAAATCATACAGTCGTCTGCATATCGGACAAATCTATGTCCTCTGCTTTCCAGTTCCTTGTCCAATTCATTCAGCATTACATTACTAAGCAACGGACTAAGCGGACCACCTTGTGGCATACCGACCTCTGTACGTTCAAACATTCCTTTTGCGATCACTCCCGCATTCAGATATTTGTGTATCAAAGATATAACTCTGCCATCTTTGATGGTTCTTGACAATACCTCTATCAGCTTACTCTGGCATACCGTGTCGAAGAACTTTTCCAAGTCCATATCTACCACATATACATAGCCATCATTTACATTCTTTTGACATTGTCTGAGGGCATCGTGTGCTCCCCGCTTTGGTCTGAAACCAAAACTGTTCTCTGAGAATTGCTCCTCATAAACTGGCGATAGTTCCTGCGCTATTGCCTGTTGGATAACTCTGTCAACAACAGTTGGAACTCCCAACTTTCGGAACTCGCCTTTTGTTTCCTTTGGTATTTCTACCCTGCGAACCGGGTTGGGTTTATATTTCCCCTCCCTTATCTTTCGGATTAAAGTATCTTGGTTTTCTCTAAGGAAGGGCAGAAGTTCATCCACCTGCATACCATCGATTCCACCTTTCCCTTTGTTTTTCTTGACTTGCTTATAGGCGCTGTTAAGGTTGTCTTTTCGCAAAATCAAATCCAAGAGATTGTTCGTCCAATAGTCTGTGATGACACCGCTCTTTTCAGTAATCTTAGAGTAGTCGAACACTTCTGCATACTCTTTCTGTTCCGCAGATACCATTTGCAGATAGTCCTCTATATGAAGTTGTCTGTTCTTAAATCTACTTTCAGTTACATTCATTGCTTGTGCCTCCTAAAGTTCAGCCCTTCGCCAGTGTTTGCAACCACTGGTTTACTATGGCTTCTGCTGACTTCTCGCCATTCGTTGTTACTGACGGACTTCATACTCTGTTTTCGTCCGCTGACGAGACCTCCCTTGGTACCACACGTCACTTTCTCTCCATATATCTGCCACATTTACTACAGTTAATTCCGAGTAGTTATTGGACTTTGGTTTGTTTGGCAACCTTATCCTTAACTATAGCCTGATGTGATTTCTGTTCGTCAGACCAGAGATTTGCCTCCACCTTCCTTCAGATTCCACCTCACGATGGACACCCTTGGTCTTGGCTGTATCCTTCCCACTACTAGGGCGGATTAGGAACTTTCATCCATTAGTGACGTGCGCCGCAAGGCGCACTAAAAAAACAGGTATTGCATTTTTTCATGCAATACCTGTTTCATTTTTCATTTATCATTTATTTACAGTTAAATACTTCGATATGATGTTTTACATTCTTATACGTTCCAAGTACCATTGCCTCATTCATATCAAAGTAATTATGTGCACCTTCTGTTGCCAGATAGTTTTCTACTTCTTTTGTCAAGCTCTTAAAGCTTGCTGTTGCAATATTAACTTTGCGGATTCCAAGTGATATAGCTTTCTGGAAATCAGCATCTGTGATCCCGCTTCCTCCATGAAGCACAAGAGGGATTCCTGTTCTATTATGGATTTCTTCTAACACACCAAATTCTAACTGCGGTGCAACTGGATAATCTCCATGTGCATTTCCGATCGCTACTGCCAGTGCATCAATTCCTGTTTCTTCACAAAAAATCTTTGCATCTTCTGGGTTTGTACAGCGGATTCCATGGTCACTTTTTCCATCTTCACTTCCACCAACAAGCCCTAATTCTGCCTCAACAGTGGCACCGTATTTTGCTGCAAGCTCTACCACTTTCTTTGTTTTTTCAATATTTTCTTCAAATGAATCTCTAGATGCATCGAGCATAACAGATGTAAAACCATATTCTAATGCTTTTTTGATCGTCTCAAATTTTAATCCATGATCCAGATGTACCGCAACATCTACTTTTGCATTTCTTGCTGCCTCTAACATCATAGGTCCCATCAGATGCAGTGGTGAATGATCTAATCTCACTTCTGCTATCTGAAGGATGATCGGTGTATCAAGTTCTTCTGCTGCCTTGATCGCACCTTTTACCATCTCCATATTTCCTACACTGAATGCTCCACATCCCTTGTTTTCTTTCTGTGCTCTAAGAAGCAGATCTTTCATTTTAACAAGTGCCATAATTTTTTACTTCCTTTCCTGATTGATTTATCTCTTTTTTTAATAACATACTAAATCCTAATGCGATCACTGCAAAACAAAATCCTGTCATAAATCTTACTACCTCTGATAATCCATGGATCAGTATCATATTCGATATGACCGGCGAGGTAATCGTTACGATGATGATCCCTGACATTATAATTCCATAATTCTGTCCTGCGTATCGAAGTCCAAAAACCTCACTTGATAATGATGGAAAACTTCCCATAATACCGCCAAAACATCCATAGGCCAGGATAATTGCCATTGTGATGAGCCTGTTATTTCCACTGAGTAAAAAGAGCATAGCAATCATTGCAACAAACAAAACACCTTGAATACAAGTGATCCTTCCTGCTCTGTCCGCAAGTGTTGGAAGTATCAGTCTGATCCCCGCATTCAATATAGATCCTGCCATCACGGAACCTACAGCAACTGCCTGTAAGATTCCTCTCTCAATCTGAATTGTCTGTGAGATTGGTGACACCAGATAATACGGCATCAGACCACACATCATCGTGGCTACAAGATAATAAAACTTCTTTGTTCTCATCATCTGAGCTGATGTATATTGTTGTCCTTCATATATCTGATCTTCTTTTGCTTCTATATTTTCTACCTCTGGCTGTCTGACAAAACAAACTGCACAGACTGCTGATAAGAAAACCAGAAACCCAACAGACACCAATGTCAGTCTTACTCCACCTCTTTCTAATAAGAGTTTACTGACTGGAGATAAGATAAATCCACATAATCCATTCGCTGTGATCACTACTCCTGAAGCAAACCCTGTCTTATGAGGAAACCACTTCTGTGCTGTTGCAAGTACAACTGCATAGATCATTCCTTGTCCGATTCCCTGCATGACACCTAACGTCATATAAGTGATCACTGGATGAATTCCTAAAGTCAATGCTGATAATATGATTCCACCTGCAAATACGATCCCTCCGATTCCGAGAGTCATTCTTTCGTATCCTTTATCATAGATTCTTCCACCAAATATATTACCAACTACAAAAAACAAAGTTGGAAGATAAAAACAAATTGATACCATACTTTCATTCCAGCCTGTCTCCGAGAGTACATATGGCTGATAAATTGACCATATATGTGGAAATCCAGTAAACAAGATCGCGAAAGCTCCTGCTGCCATCATTCCATTTCTTTTTTTCATCTTATTTCTCCTTCTTGATTATCTATTGAGCATTTATTGGTTATCTTTTGATAACAATTTAGCACTTTCTTGTAATGTTGTCAATCAATTTGGAGTTTATTTTCTTTTTTCCATATAATCAAGGATCAATTGTGCAGCTTCTTCTGCTTCAATGGTCGCTAGATTGATCGCAAGATCATAATTTTCCATATCATACCAGTTTCTTCCAGTATAATAACTGTAGTATGATGAACGCATCTTATCTTCTTTTCGGATTTCTTCTGCTGTTACCGCTCTTCCTTCTTTTTCTGACAGATGCTTTATACGGTAAGATTCCTCTGCATAAAGATACACGGAGCACACTCCTGGTTCATCTTTTAATACGTAATCTGCGCATCTTCCTAAGAAGACGCCAGATCCGTATCCTGCTAATTTCTTTATGATCTTAGACTGTTCTTTGAACATCTGATTATAAACTGGAATATGATTTCTTGAACCTGTCATGATACTAAGTCCTTCCATATATTTGGAAGCCTTTTTATAATTAATCTCATCCATGCTCTTTTCATCGAGAGAATCATATCCGATCTTATCTGCGGCAATATAAAGAATCTCTCTGTTGTAGTACCATATTCCTAATTTCTCTGCCAAAATCTGTGCTACTTTTGTTCCACCGCTTCCGTGCTGTCGGCTGATCGTGATCAATGTATTCCCCATAATATGCCTCTTTCTCCTGGTTTATAATCCAGTTTTTTCTCTGATAAATTTACGTGCTTTGATCGCATATTCTAATGGATTTGCTTTTGCTGGATCTTGTTCTGCTTCTACAAGCATATATCCTTCATATCCATTCTCCTCTAATACTTTAAAGATCGGATCAAAATCAATACATCCATCTCCAGGTACTGTAAATGCACCTCTTCTTACTCCTTCAAGGAAGCTTAAATCGTTGTCTTTCACTTCTTTTACAACTTCTGGACGGATATCTTTTAAATGCACATGTTTAATACGGTTTACATATTTTTTCACCATTTCTAATGGATCTGCTCCACAGTAAGTAAAATGTCCTGTATCGAATAATAAACTTACGTATTCTGGATCTGTATTTGCCATCATGCGTTCTACTTCATCTGGGTCTTGTACGACTGTTCCCATATGATGATGGAATGTTAATGCGATTCCGTATTCCTCTTTTGCAATCTTTCCAAGATAATTCATTCCGTTGCAGAATGTATCCCATTCTTCATCGTCCATCACATATTTATGTCCAAAAACTGGTGTATCTTCCTGTCCCTGTACACTGTAACTTTGTTCAGAAGCTCCGATCACTTTTGCTCCCATTGCTTTTAAGAACTCTAACTGTGCACGGAATTCTTTTTCTACTTCCTCTAATGGTTTTGTGATCAGGAAAGATGAAAACCACTGATTACAAATTTCGATTCCACGAAGATCTAATGCTTTCTTTAATTCTGCTGGATCTTTTGGATATTTATTTCCTACTTCTGACCCTGTAAATCCTGCAAGTGCCATTTCACTGACACACTGTTCAAATGTATTTTCAGCTCCAAGATCTGGAAGATCATCATTTGTCCATGCGATTGGTGCAATTCCTAATTTTACTTTATTCTTATCAAACATCTCTTATTCCTTTCTTGTGTTCGAGCACACACTGTGCAAAATTTTTATAATTCGCCTCTTGCTTCTCTCTCTTCTAATTCTTTCATGATCATTGGATATTTTTTATCCAATCTGTACAGAAGTAAGATAATAACGACTGTTACCCATACGATCAATGGTCCTACTTTATAGATATTCATGATCATATTAACAACTGACTGTGGCTGTGTTGTAACACCAGCTTTGCTGACATATCCGCTAAATGCTAATAACTGTGTTAAAACTGCAGCTGTGATTCCGTTTCCAAGCTTTGTACCAACAGATCCGATCGCGAAGATGAAACTCTCCTGACGTAAATGTGTTTTCCACTGACCAAATTCTACAACATCTCCTAACATTCCGAAGATTACAGAGTTTAATGGTGCAAAACAGATTCCTCTGATGATACAACATCCAAGTAACCAATAAAAACTCTCTGGCTTGACCATGAATACGAATTGTCCGATCAGACATCCGATACACCCGATCAAGGACATATTTCTCTTTCCAAGTCGTTTTAATAATAACGGACTGCATAAAGTAGCTGCGATCAATGTAACTGTTTCTACCATGTATAATACACTGTACATCCATGTATCATTTCCAAGAATATACTTACAGTAGTATGGAAGGATCGTTCCTGTGATCGATGTGATGACGTTCTGCATCATCCATAAGATCAGTACTGCCCAGAAATACTGGTTTTTCAGTAATGCTGAAAATGTCTTTCCTACAGGGATCTTTTCTTTTTTCACTACTTTGATCTTAACTTTTTCTTCACAGTTTTTAAAACACGTGATCAGCATTAGGAGTGCTAAGACTGCCCAGATTGCCATTGTCTTTACCCACGCTGCCTGGTCATCCCCAAATAATTTAACCAGTGGTGTTGTAAATGTAACTGCCATGATTCTTCCGATCGGAGAAAGTGCCATACGAACGATACTTAACATATCTCTTTCTCTGGAAGATCTTGTCATCATCGCAGATAAACTTCCGTATGGAAGATTCAACGCTGTATAGCAGACCGTTGCTGTAAAATTATAAGTTACGAAAATATATATTAACTGTATGTTAGTTGCAGTATGTGGTACTGTGAATAATAATACTGCCGATACTGCATATGGAATCGCCATCCATAAGATCCATGGTCTGGATTGACCATATTTGCTGTGTGTTTTATTGACAACGAATCCCATGATAACATCAGAACATCCATCAAAAATTCTGGATATCAGCATGATCACACCAATCGCTGCTGCACTGATTCCAACATAATCAGTATAAAAGATCGTTAACAGGCTTCCGATCATTCCGTATACAACGTTACACGCTGTATCACCTAAGCCGTAAGACACTCTGGTCTTCCAGCTAAGTGCTCTCATCTGATTGTCTTCAACCTCATTTGTATGTTTTTCCATATACACTCTCCTTCAAATTAGAATTCAATTTCTGAAATTTTTACTGGACGGCCTTCTTCTACTGATTTCTTTGCTGCAAGTCCCATAAGTACTGGTTTTAATCCATCTTCTACTCCTAATGGTGTTTCTGTGTCATTTTCAATTGCATCAATGAACTGAACCATTTCTTTTCCATATGCATCCATGTATCTTTCAAGGAAGAAGAACTGTGGTTTTTCTCCTGTTACACCATCTTCGTTGCTGATCACTGCTGTAGAATCAGAATCATTCTTGATCGCTACCATTCCTTTAGATCCGAATACTTCTGCTCTCTGATCATATCCATAAACTGCCTGACGAGAGTTATCGATTACTGCAAGTGCTCCATTTTCCATCTTCAATGTGATGATCGCTGTGTCAACATCACCTGCTTTTCCAATCTCAGGATCTACAAGGTTTGCTGCCTGTACATAAACTTCTTCTGCATCACATCCTGCAAGGAATCGTACCATATCAAAATCATGAATTGTCATATCAAGGAACATTCCTCCAGATACTTTTACATATTCAGCACTTGGTGGCTCAGGATCTCTTGATGTGATCTTGATGATATGAGGTGCTCCGATCTTTCCATTGACAACAGTTCTCTGCGCTGCTTCAAAGTTGTGGTCAAATCTTCTGTTAAATCCTACCTGATATTTAAGTCCTGTTCCTTCTAATGTTTTGATAACTTCTTTGATCTTGTCTACATCATGATCGATCGGTTTTTCACAAAATACATGTTTTCCTGCTTTGATCGCTTCAATTGAGATTGGGGAATGAGTATCTGTTGATGAACAAATGATCACTGCATCAATATCTTTGTCTGCTAAGATATCTTTGTAATCTTTTGTTGTATACTCTGCTCCAGCTGCTTTTGCTTTCTTGTCTGCTTCTTCACTTAAGAATGGATCTGCAACTGCTTTGATCTTTGCATTTGGTACTCTTGTTAAAATGCTGTTCATGTGTACCTGTCCGATTCTTCCTGCTCCAATAATTCCTACGTTTACCATAATTGTTTCTCCTTTTCTAATACGCTTTTGATTTGTTTTTTGTGTTTTGTGTTCGAGCACATCTTTTATGTTTTGAATTATAGCACTTTGTGTTCGAGCACACAATTGGTAAACTGCACAAAAATTCTTCCTAAATTTTGTGCAAATGTACGAAAATAAGAACAAGACCAAGGATATTTCCCTGATCTTGTTCTTATTCTCACTTACATCATTAAATATTGTACTTTGTTTTTACAATAATATCTGTATACTTATGTTCTTTTTTGGGCGGCTCATCATTAAATAATAACCGATATAAGGTCATGACAGCTTCATATCCTTGATAACGTCCATCCTGCCCGATCAGATACTTGATGTCTCCATTCTTTAGATATCTGTAATTCTGCCGTGACAGGTCACATGCAATGATGGTCACTTTCTTCATCTTCTTATGTTTCCTAAGGGTATCACATACCCCTTTTTCTCCATGACAGGTAATATAAATCGCAGATAAATCTTCGTAACGGTTCAAAATACTCTCTGTCAGATGTGCTGCGATCAGATCATCCTCAAAGCAGTATTTTGTATCTAATATCTCAGTCTTTGGTGAAATTTTCTTCATCTCGTCACAAAATCCATAGATTCTGTCACTTAATGAAGTATTCGTCTCAATTCCAGAGATCACTGCGATCGTTCCTTCTTCTCTTAGAATATCATGCATTAATCCTGCTGCTGCCCTGCCGCTTTGTACAGAGTTCTGTCCAACAAAACAAATTCTCTTTGTATCTTCCACATCTGCATTCACTGTGACAACGGATATCCCATATTCTTCTGTAAACTGATCGATCTTCTGAAGAACTCTCTTATCATTGATCGGCATCAGCACAAGCCCTTTGATCCCTGCTTCTTTCAGCTTATTCATTGCCGCTAAGGTCTGTTCTACATTACCATAATCTACCGCTTTCACAATGACAGTTCCACCAAAATCTTCTACTTCGCCTTTTGCCTTCTTGATCCCATCCGATAATGTTTTTAAATAAGGCGTTCCTGTATCCTGAAGGATCACACCGATCTTGATATTCTCTTTCATCTTGATCAATGCACGACCTAAAAGATTTGGCTTATATCCAAGCTCCTCTGCTACTTTACGGACTCGTTCTTCTACTTCTGGACGAACTTTTCCCCTGTTATTCAATACACGGTCTACCGTTCCTCTGGAAACTCCTGATTCTTCTGCAATTTGTCGAATTGTTACTCTCATACTTATCCCTGTCTGTCATGACCAGAGTTCTCTTTATTCGTCCTCCAGTCCACCCAGAATCCTCAAGGCTTTCTTCAGTTCACTTTGTTCTTCCTGCGACATCTCAGACAATACATCTTTATTCACTTCTTCTACCGTCGCAAGGATCGGATTCTGTAATGCTTTTCCTTTCTCTGTTAATACAACTTCTATAAATCTACGGTCTTCTTTGCTTACCTGACGTTCGATCAGTTCCTTCTTCTCCATACGTTCTAAAACTCCGGAGATCGTAGAGTTCTCTAGCTTTAATTCTGCTGCGATCTCTTTTGGTTTTGTTTTTCCTTCGATCCATAAACAATACATGACACCATACTGAACTGGTGTTACATCAAACTTTTCAAGTCTGGAACTCATCTCCTGAAAAACTTTATGCTGTGCTGTTGTTAATAAATAATTAATACATTGTGTTAGTTCCATATAATTTCTCCTTTAAATATTTCGCACACTAATATTAGTGTAGCTTGCTTTTTTTTATGTGTCAAGTAATTTAGTTTTCTCTCCTTTTTTGTTTCATAGTAGATTTCATTAAAATTTTCTATGAAGAAATAGAAAAAAGTTATCAGATAGTTCAAACCTATCCGATAACTTTTTACTTAAGGAGAAGAAATTTTTAATTTTATATTCTTTTCTATCGGAAGATTGCTCCGCTTACGATCAGTTTCTGGATTTCATTTGTTCCTTCGTAAATCTGTGTGATCTTCGCATCTCTCATCATACGTTCTACATGATATTCTTTCATATATCCGTTTCCACCTAACATCTGTACAGCTTCTGTTGTAACATGCATTGCTGCTTCTGTACATAAATATTTTGCTTTCGCTGCTGGCAGTGAGTATGGTCTTCCTTCCTGTTTATCTGTTGCTGCTTTATATAACATTAATTTCGCTGCTTCGATTTCCATCTCAAGTTCTGCCATCTTGAATGCAAGATACTGATTTCTATATAATGGTTTTCCAAACTGTTCTCTTGTCTTTAGATATTCTTTGGCAATCTCAAATGCACCTTCTGCGATTCCAAGTCCCTGGGCAGCAACACCGATACGTCCACCATCCAATGTTTTCATTGCAAGTTTGAATCCCTGTCCAGATTCTACAATCATATTTTCTTTTGGTACTCTTACATTCTCAAGGATCATCTCTGATACCTGTGCAGAACGGATTCCCATCTTATCTTCAATCTTTCCAACACTGAATCCAGGTGTTCCTTTCTTAACTACAAAGCAAGATAATCCTTTGGCTTTCTTTTCTGGTTCTGTCAGTGCATAAACCGCTGTGTAATCTGCTAATGGTCCATTTGTATTAAAGCATTTTAATCCGTTTAAGATGTAATCATCACCATCTTTTTCTGCTACTGTGACACATCCACCAGCATCAGACCCTGCGTTAGGTTCTGTCAGTCCAAAGGAACCGAAGCATTTTCCTGATAATACTTCCTCTAAGAATTCTCTCTTCTTCTCTACTGGTGCTGCAGAGTTCATGATACTTCCACCATAAAGAGAAGTTACAACAGAATATCCAATTCCCATAGATGCATCAACTTTGGAAATTTCTTCAACTGCTAATACATAGGAAAGATAATCTGCACCCTGTCCTCCAACTTCTTTGGGATATGGAAGACCGACTAATCCAAGTTCTCCCATCTTATGAAACTGTTCGACTGGGAATTCACTGTTTGCATCTCTTTCTAATACTCCTGGAAGTAATTCTTCCTGTGCAAATTTTCTTGCTGTTTCCTGAATGGCTGCCTGCTGTTGTGTTAATTCAAAATTCATCGTACATCTTCCTTTCTTCTTACTTAGGCTTATTCTCTTTTATTATCACTTTATCTGAACGCCTTTGTAATTGTTTGTTTGTCTTATTACTTGCGTGCAAATACTTTGTGTGCTAATTATATTTTTATTTGTTCATTTTGTCAATACATTTTTTTATTCTTTTATTTTTTTATATATTTTCACTAATTTTTATTGACAAATTAATAACAAGGGCGCATAATGTAGGCACAAGTTATTTGTATGCTAAATATTCGTGTTGCCAAAAATTGCATACATTGTTTATTATTTTATTATTTATTTTTAATCTATGTAGGAGGATATGTTATGAACAATTTATTAATGGAAGTGGAAAACGAAATCGCCGTTGTTACTATTAACCGTCCAAAATCTTTAAACGCCCTAAACAGTGAAACTTTAGCAGAACTTGATGCTTGCTTCTCTGAAATTTCTGAGAGAAAAGATATCAAAGTTGTGATCTTAACAGGTTCTGGAGCAAAAGCTTTCGTTGCTGGAGCTGATATCTCTGAAATGGTAAATGCAACACCTGCAGAAGGTAGAAAAATGGGAATGCTTGCAAAAGAAGCTTTCTTAAAACTTGAAACAATGCCTCAGGTTACGATCGCTGCTGTCAATGGTTTCGCATTAGGTGGTGGGTGTGAGATCTCTATGGCTTGTGATATCCGTATCGCATCTGATAACGCAAAATTCGGACAGCCTGAAACAGGACTTGGTATCCTTCCTGGTTTCGGTGGAACACAGCGTCTTGCTCGTCTGGTTGGTAAAGGACGTGCAAAAGAATTGATCTTTACATGTGATATGATCGATGCTAATGAAGCTTACAGAATCGGACTTGCTAACAAAGTAGTTCCTCAGGCTGAATTACTTGATACCTGTAAGGCAATGGCTGAGAAGATCATGAGCAAAGGAAGCTATGCTATTTCTCTTGCAAAAGAAGCAATCAACACTGGTACAGAAACAGACCTTTCAAGCGGATTAACATTAGAAGCAGACTTATTTGGTCTTGCATTCTCAACTGATGACAAAAAAGAAGGTATGACAGCTTTCTTAGAGAAACGTAAAGCAAATCTTACAGATTTCTAGAGTGATTTTGGGAGGAAAAAGCCATGGCTAAAGTAAAAATTTTAACTGCTGCTGAGGCTGCAAACTTGGTAGAAGACGGTATGACCGTCTCTACCAACGGTTTTGTAGCATGTGATCTGCCAGAAGAATTAACTTCTGCGTTAGAAAAACGATTTTTAGAAACCGGTTCCCCAAAAAATCTGACTTACTTTTATGCTGCTGGACAGGGAAATCGTGATGGAAGTGGTGCTGATCATTTTGCACATGAGGGTATGACATCAACGGTTATTGCTGGTCACTATAATATGGCTCCTAAACTGGGTGAGCTAATCATGCAAAATAAGATCAAAGCCTATAACCTTCCTCAGGGTACTTTATCACAGCTTTATCGTGATATTGCTGCCAAGAAACTTGGTACTTTAACACATGTTGGTCTTTATACATTTGCAGATCCACGTGTAGAAGGTGGAAAATTAAATGATATCACAACCGAAGATCTTGTAGAAGTTGTTAATATCTGCGGAGAAGAACGCCTCTTATATAAGGCGATCCATGTCGATGTCGCACTGATCCGTGCTACTTATGCGGATGAATATGGAAACATTACAATGGAACATGAATGTTGTACTGCTGAAGCTACTGCGATCGCACAGGCTGCAAAAAACTGTGGTGGTAAAGTTATCGTACAGGTAGAGAAAGTTGTCACAGACGTTGATCCAAAACTTGTAAAGGTCCCTGGAATCTACGTAGATGCGGTTGTTGTCACAGAGAACAAAGAAAACCATACACAGTGTGTCGGATGTGAATATGATGGTTCTATGACTGGAGAATTTCGTGTTCCTCTTGGAAGCCTTGAAGCTCCTTCTCTTTCCCCTAAGAAGATCATTGGACGTCGAGCTGCGATGGAATTACGTCCTGACACCGTTGTAAACCTTGGAATTGGTATTCCTGAATATATCTCTATGGTTGCAAATGAAGAAGGTATCGGAGATCACTTTACTTTAACAGTAGAAGCTGGTCCTGTCGGTGGTGTACCTCAAGGTGGACCTCAATTTGGCGGGGCTGTAAATGCTCAGGCGATCTTAGACCAGCCTGCACAGTTTGACTTCTATGATGGTGGTGGAGTCGATGATGCATTCTTAGGTCTTGCTCAGGCAGATAAAGATGGAAATATCAATGTCAGCAAGTTTGGACCACGTATTGCAGGATGCGGTGGTTTCGTTAATATTACTCAGAACGCTAAACGTGTATACTACTGCGGAACATTTACTGCCGGTGGTTTAAAATGTTCTACAAAAGACGGAAAACTGATCATTGACCAGGAAGGAAAATCTGATAAATTCATTGATACCGTAGAACAGATCACTTTCTCTGGTAAATATGCCAATAAAGTTGGCCAGCCAGTTATGTATATCACAGAACGTGCTGTCTTTGAACTTCGAGAAGATGGCGTTTATCTGACTGAAGTTGCACCTGGAATTGACATCCAGACTCAGATTCTTGACCATATGGGATTCGTACCAAAAATGGATGGCGAACCGAAACTCATGGATGAACGGATTTTTAAAGATGAGATCATGGGTCTTGAATAACTAGTTTATTGTCCCCCAAAAGGAGATTTATATGAATATACATATTTTAGTATTGGTCATTGCTATCATCTTATTTGGTTTATTAGCTTTTAAACAGATGAGTGCTTTGATCCTCGCTCCTCTTGTAACTTCCTTTGTGATCATCTGCTCCGGCATGCCGATTCTTGACAGTTTAAAAAACTTATTCATGCCTGCCGCAGCAGAATATGTCACAAGTTACTTTTTGGTATTCTTTGTAGGAGCTTTGTTCGGAGCTGTTTACCAGTATACTGGTGCAGCAGAATCGATCGCACGTGCGATCGCCAGTTTATGTCACGGAAAATTTGTAGCACCGATCATTATGATCATCACTGGTTTATTAACCTTTGGTGGTGTCAGCGGATTCGTTGTATTCTTTGTTATTTACCCTATCGCACTTAATCTGTTCAAAGAAGCAAATCTTACCCGCCGCCTGATCCCTGCTGCCATCTCTGCAGGATGCTGGACTTGGTCTATGAGTGGACCTGGTTCTCCTTCTGTACAGAATGTTATCGCTATGGATAGTCTTGGAACACCATCTACGGCTGCGTTTGTTCCATCTTTGTTAACTGCGATCGCAATGTTTTTGATGATTTTCTTCTGGTTAGAATTTCGTGCCCGTTCTTTTACTAAAAAAGGGTATGGATTTTTTGACAGTACTTTAAAATATCAATTATCTGAGGATGAACTGCCTTCTGAGGAAGAAAACCCGGATCTTCCACATGTTGCCATCGCAGTCCTTCCGATCATCGTGATCTTAGTATTATTTAATAATCCATGGCATCCTTTCCCTGTTGAAACTTCTGTATTTGCAGGTGTTGCACTTGCCACGCTCTTAATGTTTAAACGAATCGACGGCATGACGGAATGGATCAATATCTTTAATAAAGGTGCCGCTGATTCTGGAGTTTCTATCCTTAACACAGCTATCGTTGTAGGATTTGGTGGTGTTGTTGCAAAAACACAGGGATTTACTGATCTTGTTGCAGGATTAAAACATCTATCCATGCCTCCTTTGATCTTCGTTATGGTAACCGTTGCTGTTTGTGCTGGTGCCTGCGGATCTGCTTCTGGTGGTATGGGAGTCGCTTTTAAAGCATTAAAAGATACTTATCTAAAACTTGGTGCCAGCCTTCCTGATATCCACAGAATTTCCACGATCGCCGCTGGAACTTTAGATACCCTTCCTCATCAGGGAGCTCAGATCACTTTATTAGGTATCTGTAAATTAACACATAAAGAAGCATACTGGGATATCGCAGTCACACAGATCTTCATTCCTCTGATCGACTGTCTTGTATTCATTGCGTTAACCAGTATTTTCTAAGACTTACCTTTATATAAGAAAGAATCCTGCTTTGCAGGATTCTCCGCCTGCGGCGGGTCGCTTCAGCGACAAATTTCCCTTCCGCCGCAGTGCAATCCTGCCCGGAGGGCTTTTTATTTCATCGAAATTTCCTATGAAATTAAAAAAGTATGCTGTATATCAAAACTGATACACAGCATACTTTTTTCACAAGAATTCTTTTCCTTCTTCGATCTGTTTTAACATACTCTCCAATAATTTCTTTGCATCCGAAACCACACCATAATCACTGTATGCAAAGATCGCAGCCCTCGGATTATTATTGATTGAAATGATACAATCTGCATCAATTCCTGTCATATGCTGAATTGCCCCAGCAATCCCAAATGCAAGATAGAGTTTTGGTTTTACAGATATTCCTGACTGTCCCACCTGCTGTGTTGGAAGCATCCATCCCGCATCTACACATGGTCTTGTACATGCAACTTCTCCTCCGATCTTCTCTGCAAGTCTCTCAAGAAGCGCAAATCCTTCTTCTCCTTTCATCCCACGGCCACCGGAAACTATGATCCTTGCTGTATCCAGATGAACTTCTTTTCCACTTTTTCCTGCTGCTCCATGATAGATCAAGTCTTGTCTTTCTTCCTTCAGGCATTCTGGATGCACATATAGCATCTCACCTTGTTTGTCTTCCTTATATTCTGCCTTTCCCATCACTCCCGTACGGATCGTGATCACCGATGTCAATGATGGATCGATCACAAAATCTGCCATGTTTTTCCCGTCAAACGCCGGTCTTGTGATGATAAGTTGTTCCTGTTTCTCATCATATGTAAGTTTCGATGCATCACAGACTAATTCTGTATCAAATGCATAGGCTGTCTTTCCTGCAAGGACTCTTCCTGATGCTGTTCCTCCGATCAGTATCACTTTTGGAACCTTTTCTTTTAAAACTTCTATAACAGCATCGTGATGCAGCTGCATATGCCCTTCTATTAATTTTTCATCTTCAATACAAAGGATTTCATCAACTCCGTAATTGTAAAGCTTTTTTGCCTCTTCTTTGATCTCACATCCTGATAAGATCACTGACAATGAAAGATTTCTCTCCTTCGAAAGTTTTCCTGCTGCCCCGATCAATTCCAAAGTCAGTGGCATGATCTCTCCCTTTTGAATCTCTCCAACAACAACGATTCCTTCTTTTTTTCCTAAATCCATCTCCAAACACCTCCTAGATCACGCTCTTTTGCTTTAATAATTGAAGAACCTGTGCTGCCTTTTCTTCTTCATCTTTTCCACTGATCATAACAAGTTTTTGCTGCTTACTGCTTTTGACTTCATATTTTCTAAGTTGCGTTACTTTTCTCTTGGTCACAGAAATATCCAGCTCGTCATTCGTCAATATCTTTGTCTTATATGTTCCATCATATGTTTTCATGATATCTGGCACGGATGGAAAACGATTCTTGTTCTTCTCTCTAATGGAAAGTATCATTGCTGGCATTTTTGCTTCTACATTATATGCCATCTGGTCACCCATACATGTTGCAAAAACACTCCCCTCTTTCATCTCTGTGATCTCATCCGAATACGCGATCAATGGGATCTCCAATGCACAGGATGTCATAGAAGCCATATGGGCACTGTCTCCATCAATTGCCTGCCGTCCACATAAAACCAGATCATATGGTCCAAGTTTCTTGATCCCTGCGGCAACGATCCTGGCAGTCTGTGATATATCCATGTCTGCGAATTGTGGATCGTTGATCAAAAAAGCATTATCAATTCCATAAGTAAGCGCTTCTTTCATAACATCCTCTGCGGATAATGGTCCAAATCCGATCACATCTACAGTTCCACCATAACGATCTCTTAAATCTAGAGCTTCTTTTATTACATTCTTATCACTATCATTTAACTGATCCACATCCTGATATTCTTCTTTGATCGAATCATCTGGAATTTGTTTTAAAATCACAACAAATCTCATTTCGTTTCTCCTTTTTGTTTATTTTGTAAATATTTCGCACGCTAATTGTATTTTACATTGTAACATTCTAACAATTCTTCGTCAAGCATTTTTACTTTCCATAAAAACAGAGAAATGGGCGGTCTTTACGCCGCCCATTTCTCTGTTCTTTGAATTTTTATGTTCTTTGGAGTTTTTATGTCTTTAGGAGTTTTCATTTATAACTTCAATTATACTTTATTTTTCTTTGACTGCTTTGATTGCATCATTTAATTTTGGAAGGATCTTCTTAATATCACCCACGATACCAAGATCTGCGATATCAAAGATCGCTGCCTCTTCATCTCGGTTGATCGCTACGATGAATTCTGAATTCTCCATACCTGCTGCGTGCTGGATTGCTCCAGAGATTCCACATGCTAAGTATAACTCTGGACGAACCGTCTTACCTGTCTGTCCAACCTGACGATCATTGCTGATCCATCCTGAATCTACAGCTGCTCTTGATGCTGCCACTTCACCATCTAATGTATCTGCTAATGCTTCCAGATCTTTAAATCCTTCTACATTTCCTACACCTCGTCCTCCTGCTACCAGGATCTTAGCTTCTGTGATATCTACAGATTTGTGTGCTGTTTTTACAACTTCACGGATCTTAACATTCATATCTGCATCTGTAAAGTTTACTTCAACAACTTCAACCTCACCCTGTCTGCTTTCATCAGCTTCTAATGCTTTCATAACACCAGGTCTTACTGTTGCCATCTGTGGTCTGAAATCTTCACAGACGATCGTAGCCATGATATTTCCACCAAATGCTGGACGTGTCATCATTAATAATTTTGTTTCTTCGTCAATATCAAGTTTTGTACAGTCTGCTGTTAATCCTGTATGGATTCTTGCTGATACTCTTGGTGCAAGATCTCGTCCGATGGATGTTGCTCCATAAAGAACGATCTCTGGATTATGGGACTGAATGATCTCCATCATTGCTTTCGCATATGGTTCTGTCACATATTCTGCTAACATTTCATCATCTACTACTACAACTTTATCTGCTCCATGAGCGATCAGTTCACTTGCTTTATCTTTAATCTTGTTTCCAAGTAAGACTGCAACTACATTCTGTCCAAGATCATCTGCAAGTTTTCTTGCTTCTCCGATCAGTTCGATTCCGACTTTCTGAAGATTTCCATCTCTCTGCTCGGCAAATACATAAACATCTTTACACATTTTGATTGTCCTCCTTACCTTAAATGATGTGTTTTTCCTGTAATTTTTCTACGATTGCGGCAACTGCTTCGTCATCGGAGAGATCATTTAAGATCGTTCCTGCACCTTTTGCCTGTTTTGTAAAGGATTTCTTAACTCTGGTAGGAGAACCTTTTAATCCGATATTTCCTTCATTGACTGTATCTTTGATATCTTCTAATCCCCAAACTTTTACTTCTTTTTCACGATATGCATCAAATACACCGTGAACAGACATGTATCTTGGATCAGCAAGTTCAGCTAATGCTGTTAAAAGGCAAGGTGTCTTTACTTCGATGATCTGGTGACGATCTTCAAACTGTCTCTGAACAACTAATGTATCGTCTCCTTCTACATCCATCTTCTCTACATAACTTACCTGAGGAATTCCAAGGTGTTCTGCGATCTGAGGTCCAACCTGTGCTGTATCTCCATCGATTGCCTGACGTCCTGTGATGATCACATCATAGTCTAATTTCTTTAATGCTGCTGCAATTGTAGAAGAAGTAGCCCATGTATCTGCTCCTCCAAATGCACGATCTGAGATCAGTAATGCATCATCGCATCCCATCGCTAATGCTTCTCTTAATGCAACATCTGCCTGAGGTGGTCCCATAGAAACAACAGTTACTGTACTTCCTGGGCATTTTTCTTTTAACTGAAGTGCTGCTTCAATTCCTGCTTTATCATCTGGGTTAATAATACTTGGAACACCATCACGGATCAGTGTATTTGTCTTTGGATCTAATTTTACTTCCGTTGTATCTGGTACTTGTTTTGCACAAACAACAATCTTCATTCTCTTGTCTCCTTCTTTCTTATCTTAATAATCCACCGCCAACGATCATCTTCATAGCTTCGGATGTACCTTCATAAATCTCTGTGATCTTCGCATCACGATACATTCTCTCTACTGGATATTCTCTTGAGTATCCGTATCCACCAAGCATCTGAACTGCTCCTCTTGTAACTTCAACAGCTACATCAGAAGCAAATAATTTACACTGCGCTGCAAGTGGTGCAAAATTTTCATGATCATCTTTTGCTTTCGCTGCTCTCCATACCATTAATCTTGCTGCATCAATCTTTGTCTGTAATGCTGCGATCAAGAACTGTGTATTCTGGAATTTTGAGATTGGTTTTCCAAACTGTTTTCTTTCTTTTACGTATTTGATCGCTTCATTTAATGCACCCTGTGCAATACCAACAGACTGAGCACTGATTCCGATACGTCCTCCTGCTAAAGCTCCCATAGCGATCTTATATCCCATTCCTTCTCTTCCAATCAGGTTTTCTTTTGGAACTTTCACATCAACTAATGCTACTTCTGCGTTGGATGCTGCTCTGATTCCCATACGAGGAATATCTTTGCTGACTGTTAATCCTTCGCTGTCTCTATCTACGATAAATGCAGACATACCTCTTGTTCCTGCACTCTTATCTGTGTAAGCAAAAATAATGAATGTATCTGCAAATCCAGAGTTTGTTGTAAATACTTTCTGACCATTTAATACATAATGATCACCGTCTAATTTTGCAGTTGTTTTAACTCCGCTGGCATCTGTTCCAGCTCCTGGTTCTGTCAGTCCAAAACATCCGATCTTACTTCCGTCAACTAATGGACGTAAGAATTTCTGTTTCTGTTCTTCTGATGCATAGTCGTTAATACAAGAACAGCAAAGAGAAGTATGTACGGAAATTGTGATTCCTGCACTAGCATCAACTTTGGATACCTCTTCCATTGCTAAAGCATATGTTAATACATCTGCTCCCTCTCCACCGTATTCTTTAGAATATGGGATTCCCATCAGACCGTATTTCTTCATCTTATCTAACAGATCCATATCAAATTTCTCTGCTTCATCCATATCTCTGGAAATTGGTTTGATCTCATTCTCAGCGAAACTTCTGAACAATTCCTTTGCAAGCAGTTGTTCTTTCGTTAATTTAAATTCAACCATTCTTTTTATCCTCCTGTCTGGTCAAAATAATTTGCCTGTTATATTCTTCGTATGTTTTATTTTTCGTGTACCAATACTTTGTACGCTAATTATATGACTAAAAAAATAAGTTGTCAAGAAATATTATGAGAAAATGCTTCTACTACGAAAAAAAGAAGAGCCAAATCATAACATTCAGCTCTTCTTTCTTCTATGATATTTAAGGATTTATTTCTTTAATGTCTTCATCCATTCGTCCATCTCAGCTCGATCTGCCATGGCTGCTAATGCACCTTCTTTTGTTGTTGTGTTCGCTGCATAAGCATTGGCAAAATCAAGGTAGTTTCTTAATGTATCATCACTTACGGATTCTAAATCTTCTACTTCATCATTTAGCAGACAGTATAGGAATGCTCCGATAAATGAATCTCCAGCACCTGTTGTATCTCGGACATCGATCTTATATCCAGAAGCTTCTACCATTCCATTTCTTGTATACACTTCTGCTCCGTCAGCTCCTTTTGTGTAGATGACGTATTTGGCACGATTAGCAAATAAACCGTCCAGGGCATCTTTGATGTCTGTATGTCCTGTGATAAATTCCAGTTCTTCATCAGAAATCTTGATGATATCTGCGTATTTTAAGAAATCATTGACTGTCTCTTTTAATTGATCAAGATCGTCCCATAATGAAAATCTTAAGTTTGGATCAAAAGATACTTTTACATTCTGCGCGATCGCCATATCGATCAGTTTCTTGTGAGCTTCTTTCATTGGAGATTCCACAAGGTCTACACTGCAAAAATGAATCATTCCACAATCGTTTAAGATATCTGCTGGGATATCTTCTACACTGTAGCGTAAATCTGCACTGTTTTTTCTATAAAATTTGAAATCACGGTTTCCGTCAGAGGCAAGGGATACGAATGCTAAGGCTGTTTCCCCGTCTTTGTCTCTTGCAATATTAGAAGTGTCGATTCCTGCTTCATCTAACACTTCCACAATATAATCTCCAAATGGATCATCTCCAAGTTTTGTTAAAAATTTGGATGGAATCCCAAGCTTCGTGACTGCTCCGACTACATTGGCAGGTGCTCCTCCTGCGACTCTTTTAAATGAAGGTACATCTTTTAGTCTCTGTCCTTTTACCTCTGGGATAAAATCAATTAATGCTTCTCCGATTCCACATAATTTATTCTTCATGTCTTCCTCCTTCAATTTCGAATGATTTTAATGGATATACTGTCATTATACCAGAACATTCTCCATTAATCAGTAGTCTTCCATGATGATTGTAGATTCTTGTTGTAAAAACTTCTTCTCCGTGGTTTACAAAGATTTCTAAGGATGAAGTATCCGCAAAAATCTGAAGATGCTCTAATTTTTCTAATCTTACTTTTCTTGTTGATCTTCCACTTCCATAGACACCAAGATTTAAGGTCAGGATATTGTCTTTATAGGAAAGAGTGATCCCTTCGCGCAGTGTCATTACCATTTCTCTGCATCGTTTGAAATCTACAACAGCTTCATAGATGTTATTTTGCATGATGATCGTCTGTCCATAACAAAATGTACAAACTGCTTTGTCTTCACTTCGAAGCTGTTTTAATTCTTCGATCGGTTGCTGAATCAGTTTTCCGTCTCTTACGGATAATTCTCTTGGGATCGTCAGTGCATGCTGCCATCCTGCTTCTTCGGTTGGATTCGTATAGTCTGCATCTGGGATTCCCATCCATCCGATCAGAATCCTTCTTCCGTTTTCATCCTCAAAACTTTGTGGTGCATAGAAATCAAATCCGCGGTCAAAAAGTTTGATATCTGTAATCTCATATTCATCGGTATCAAAATCATAGTCTAATTTCATTGCTGTGACCTGATGAACATTTTCGTAATCAATGCCTTGTGTTTCTACTCCCTGTGGGCAGCAGATGATGTATAGCTGTCCGTCCATCTCAAACAGATCCGGGCATTCCCACATATAACCAAACTTCTGTGGAGTTGTAATGCGGTTCTTGTATGTCCAGTTCTTAAGGTCTGCAGATTCATACAGAAGGATCATACCAACACCTTCGACATCCCTTGCTCCGAGAACCATGTAATATTTTTCATTTTTCTTAAAGATTTTTGGATCACGCACATGGTTGCTCATGTCAGCCGGATAATCGTCGGTTGTCATTAACAATTCCTTTTTGGTAAACTCATAGCCGTCTTTACTTGTAAATGTGATCGTATTACTTCCACGTCCACTGTTGATATAGTCATAATCATCTCTGTCAAAATATTTTAAATTTCCTGTGTAGAAATAGTGGATCGTATCATCTTCAATAAATGCAGAGCCGGAATAGACACCATGGGCATCAATGTCTTCATCTGGGAATACGACTGGTCCAAAATCTTCATAATGAATAAAATCTTTTGTCGTATAATGTCCCCATGTCTTTAACTCACCAGTTGGTTCAAATGGAGTGTACTGGTAGTAAATATGGTATGTCCCGTTAAACTGGCATAAACCATTTGGATCATTTAACCATCCTGTCTTTGGCATTAAATGAAATTTTAATCGGTCTTGATCTGCTGCCACACGTTCTCTGTAAGCTTCATTTTCTTTATACCATTTTTCATAATCTGCCTTATAGACTTTCTTGTATTTTTCAAACATCTGCCCTGGTTTCCTTTCCTTCTTCGAATAATGATTATTTTAAATTCATGATCTTCGTATTATTATCTGCATCCGCTGCTTCAACCACTTCGACTTCTTTTCCTTTCGCATCTGCAACTAAGAACATCGTCTGTGTCTTGTATCCTTTTTCTTTCACAAGATCCATGTCAAAAGATAATAATTTATCACCTTTCTTTACTTTGGCTCCTGTTTCTACGAAAGTCTCAAAACCTTCGCCATTCATCTTAACTGTATCGATTCCTGCATGGATCAGAAGTTCTACTCCTGAGTTTAATGTGATCCCCATTGCATGTTTTGTAGGGAAGATCAGACTGATCGTTCCATCGGCTGGTGCATATACGATGCCTTCGATTGGGTTGATCGCTACACCTTCTCCCATTGCCTTACTTGCAAATGCTGGGTCTGCGGACTTTGCTACATCTAAAACTTCACCTTTCATTGGTGCATATAATTCATTTGTTTCTTCTGTTGTATCTGCTGGTTCCTGTACTTCGATTTCTTTTACTTCTTCTTTAACCGGAGTCTCTGCTTTGTGATCTTCTCCTTCGACGTTAAACTTCTTCCAGAAGACTGCAGTTAAAACTGCGGATACTCCCATGGATAAGAGCAGTCCGATCACGAAGTTTAAGTAATCTTTTGGAAGCATGGACAGGAATCCCGGAAGTCCTGCTGCTCCTAATGCCTGTGCCAAAACTCCTGTTGCTGCACAATATGCATTACCTACGGCTGAACCGATGATGGCAGCGTAGAATGGATATTTTAATTTCAGTGTTACACCGAACATTGCTGGTTCTGTGATTCCAAGTAATGCAGAAACACCTGATGCAGAACAGATTGATTTCATCTTCTCATTCTTTGTTAAGAATAAAACTGCTAATACGGCTGCTCCCTGTGCTACGTTGTTCATACTTGCTGTTGTGAAGATAAAACTTCCACCTGTTGTTGCTTTGGCTGCGATCAGCTGTGTCTCGATCGCGATAAAGCTGTGATGCATTCCTGTTAGACAGATCGGTGCATATGCAAGTCCGAATAATCCTCCACCGACAAATCCAAGTGTGTTATATACCCATGTGATTCCATCTGCTAATAAGTTACCTGCTTCTCTTAACACTGGTCCTACGCAGATGAATGTTAAAAATGATGTTACCATGATAGAAATCAATGGTGTTGTCAGGTTATCTAACCATGTTGGTGTTACTTTATGTAACTTCTTCTCGATCGTTGCTAAAATAAATGCAACTGCTAATACTGGAAGTACAGTTCCCTGATATCCGATCGCCTGGATCTTAAATCCAAAGATATCCCATACTGGCGCTTTGGCGATACCGATGCTGTATGCACTTAACAGATCTGGATGAACCATGATCATACCCATGGCTGCTCCAAGATATGGATTCCCGCCAAACTTCTTCGTTGCACTAAATCCGATCAATACTGGCAAAAATGCAAATGGAGCACTTGCAAACATGTTGATCGCTGTTGCCAGACCCTTAAACTGTGGGTACAGATCAATGACGGACTTGCCACTAAACATCGCTGCTGTCAGGATATTGTTCACTCCCATTAACAGACCACCTGCTACGATGGCTGGAATGATCGGTACGAAAATATCACTTAATAACTTTACTAATCTCTGAAGAACATTTCCTTTCTTCTCTTCTTTCTCAACATCTGCTGGTGTATCGACTGAGATTCCTAACTGCTTCTGTACTTCGTCGCACACTAAGTTTACAAGTCCTGATCCGAAAATGATCTGGAACTGTGACTGTGTTAAGAACACTCCCTTAACTCCTTCAATGTCGCTGACTGCATCTTCATTGCGAAGATCGTTGTCTTTTAACTGTAAACGAAGTCTTGTTGCACAATGCTGAACTGACTTAATGTTTTGTTTGCCACCAACATGCTCGATGACCTGGCTGGCGATTTTTGCGTAATCCATATCTTCTCTCCTTTTTTATTGTGAAACTTATTATGGTATCGGTTCCATATCTGTATCTTATAACTTTCTCTTCTATTTGTCAATAGTATTTATGGAATCGATACCATATTTTTTATTTTATTACTTTTATTTGTGTTTTATGTGAGACGACTTAACAAAGCAACAGGTAAACGGCAAAGCCCTCCGTTCCGAGTAATACGGAAGGAGGGCGATATTATAAGCACGTATGAAGAATTTATGATCTGACACTTCCGCCTTCAATAAATTCATATCCCACAATCTGTTTCTTGGATACTGGTTCTCCTGTAATCATCTTAAGGATCGTTTCCGCTCCAAGGTATCCCATTCCATAGGAATCAAACTTTAGCGTTGTAAGCTCTGGTGTCAGGAGGGTACTTTCATCATATCCTCCAAACGCTGCCACAGACACTTCTTCTGGAATCCTCTTCTTATGTTCGTGTAAAATCTTATATGCACCAAACGCAAGCCGATCTGTTGCACAGATGATCGCATCTAAATCTGATTCCCTCTCAAGTAATTCTCTTGTAACCGTCTGTCCACCAATAAAACTATAATCACTCTTCCCTGTCACCGGTGTGATCCCATATTCTTTCAATCCATCTAACACGCCATTTCTACGCTCGATCCCAACTGCCTGGTCTGTCTCATAGACACCAATATATCCAACCTTTTGATGTCCTTTCTTCCCGATATACTCTCCGATCGTTTTCCCTGCATGATAATCATCATAAATAATGGAAATTCCATCTTCATAATCCTGTGTTAAAACAACCACTGGAATTCCCGCTTTCTTTAACAGCTCTTTGTGGTCCTTTGTGATCGCTATGGAACTGATCAAGATTCCATCCACATTTAACTGAATCAGGCGCTGGATATTCTGTAATTCCTGATCAATATCGTGGTCTGAGTTCTGAATAAGGGTTGTATACCCCTTTTCTCTTAAATACCGATCGATACTTGTGATCACACGGCTTGTGATCTTAGAATTTAATGTCGGCACAACTACACCGATCACGTTGCTTTGTTTCGCATTCAATCTTGCAAATGCATTCGGTGTATAGTTGTATTCTTCAATGACCTTCTGAATCTTCGCTCTCGTCTCATCCTTTACATATCCCCCGTTAAAATAGCGGGATACTGTGCTTTTTCCAACTCCTGATAAATTCGCGATGTCTGCCATGGTCATCTTCTTTGCCATATATTTTGATCTCCTTTGTTACTTTATCTCTCATTATCTTAGCACAGAAAAAGCTATAAAGAAATAAGATGATATAAAATTTCTTTCTCATCCAATAAACGAAGTATTTCTTTCCTGCCCGTAAATAAAAAGATCTGACGGTCTGTATGGTGACTTAAATACTGCATCGTCTGTGCCAGTCTTTCGTCATCATAATTACCGAACACATCGTCTAAAAACAACGGAAATGCATCATTTTCATATAAAAGATCGGCCGATGCAAGACGCAGTGCAAAGTATAATTGTTCTACCGTGGCATTGCTTAAATACTTCATATCGATATGATCAAATCCATCATAAACCATCATCGAAAGATTCTCATCCATGACTGTCTGCGTATATTTTCCATTCGTCATATCACAAAAAATCTCTGAGATCTTCTCATTTAGTTCCTGTCCAAAAGTCTTTTGTACCTGGCTTGCAGCTTCCTCGATCGCTTTCATTGCAAGTTCTATCTCGTGAATCTCAAGTTCTTTCTTCCTTTTCTGCCCCAGCAAAATCTCGTATTCCTGCTTTTTCTTATCTGCCTCTTCCTTTTGCTGCATAAGCTGTGCTTTCTCGATCTCTATGATCTCTAAGCGATGTCTTAGTTCTATTTTGCGAATTCGTTCTTCATCTTCCCCACCAAATAACTTTCGAAACCACAGCAAAATCTTCTGAAGCAGCGTCAACTTTCTCTTCTGTCTTAAACGTTTTCGAATCTCTCTCTCTTCCTGTTCATATTCATTCAATGCCTGTGCATCATACTGCCATGATCCCTGTTGTCTTCGCAAGTTGTCAATCTGCGTAAACACAGGATCTTTTCGCATTTGTCTTCGTCTGGCTTTCAAATGATCGATCGCTTTTCGAAGGTCGATCGCGGCATCCTTGCTGCTTCGCAGATTCGCCATGGAATTTTGCAAAACTTCCTTCATCTCTCTGCCTGTACGAATCTCTGCCTGTGTCATCGAAACCGTATTCTCAAATGCCTGTTGATCAGATTCGAATAAATATTCCTTCCCCTTAAGTTCCTCCATTGTATCCGCATCAAATAGGCGATACTCTGTCTGCCCTTGCGCGAAGTTTCGCATGATCTTATATCTGATCCCGTCCTTTTCAAAGACCATGGAGCCACCATAAATGCCGCCATTTACTGGCTGATATCTGGTGAAATCATCATATCTTGCAGCAAGTCCTCTTGATTTCTCCAGCCCAAACAGCATTGCGATCATAAACTTACGAAGTGTTGTCTTGCCAGATTCATTCTTGCCATAGAAAACTTCTAACTTCCCGGATGTCTGGCAATGATATTTATGAAATTTTCCAAATCCATCAATATTGATCTCCTCAATCTTCATCTTTTACTTCTCCCTGGCATATGTTAAAGCTTCCATCGCATAACGCAAAGCCTCTGGTTCATCTTTTAAAATATCTGCGACCTTCTGGATGATAAAATCATCTTCCTCTGATAGCTGTTCGTATTCCCATTGATTCTTCGTTTCATAAATGATATCTGTGACCATATACTGGCTCGTGATCTCATAAAAGTCCAGATGGATCTGTGGATCAATACTTCCTGTCAGTACAATCTCATATATATTCTCTCTTCCACGATATGAAAGTTCCGTTTCTACCCGATCTATGATCTCTAACGCTGACATCTCATCGGATATCATGACTTCCACTTGTGTATACATTCTTTTTGCAAAGGGAACGAAGGTTATCTGTTTCTTTTCTTCGCTGATCTCCCCTTCGATCAGCCCATGGTATCCCGTCTCTGTGTGATCCAATGGTTCCAGCGATCCTGCATATGCCATCAGATCTTCGAAAATGATCTCTGGTTTATGGATATGTCCAAGAGCGATATAGTCGAATCCAGACCATTTTAACGCTTCTCTCTGAATCGGGATATGACTTTCATCCCCTCCATGTGCCAGCAGGATTGAAAAATCACTGCCTTCGCTCTCATCTGGTTTCATGCGATCATACAATGGTTTCGTGATCTGATTCTTCCAATAACTAAAGCCATAAATGGTCGTTTCAAGATCTTCAAAAGAAATATGATCTCTTTGTTTTCCATCCAGAAGATAAACTTCCGAATTCCATTTATACTGAGAAAATACATCATGCGGTTTCAGATGATCGTGATTCCCTGCGATCAAAACCGTTCTTGTATGATTCAATCTGGACAACAGATAATCCACTTCTCTCAGTTCCTGCTGCGTTGGCGGCTGATCAAACAGATCCCCTGCGATCAATAACAGATCTACCTGTTGCTTATTCGCATGATCAATGACTCTTTGAAATGTCTCTTTGATCTCTTGTTCTCTGATCCTTCCAAATGTCTGCTCTCTCTCTGGTCTGGCTCCCCAATGAACATCCGCAATATGAATAAATTTCAAAAAATCACCTGCTTTCTGATCATCTTCTATGATCTTATTCTGTCATCATACGATCGATATTCTTTAATAATTCTTCGATCTGTTCTCCCGTTATATGATCCATGTGTACCCCGCCTGTACATACCACTACTTTTCCTGTTTCCCTGCATCGATTCTCAGCCAGTCTGCGGCATAGAAATTCGTCTTTGTGACCTGTCAGGTTGATCACAGATGAAGTGACACTGATCGTTCCGTCACCACTCAACGAAGGGCGTGGAACTGCCTGAACAACACAGCCAATATGCGGTTTCTCACCACCGCTTAGAGTTAAAACAAGATCTTCTCCTATTGCTTTTTCACAGATCTCTATCGTAATTCCCGCAATTGTTTTGCTATATTTCATTTTGATCCTCCTTATTCTATTCCAAAGCGGACCTTACCAAAACTTCCTCTGAAATAAAACAGGCAGCCAGTTCAACACTGACTGCCCCTAAATTATGCCATATATCTTAGCCCCATAAATTTGCTGGGTAGACACCTTCTTTGATCAATCCGGCAAATGCTTTCTGTACAGCTTCCTTATCTTCCTGATAAGTTACACCGAACCATCGATCCTGTGTCTCTAATACTTTGACGTTTGCACGTCCTTCTTTCAATAATTTATCTACGATGTTTGGTAATAAATATTCTTTCTTCAGATCTCCTTCTTCTACTTCACTTAAGAAAGTCTTGAAGTCTTCTGCAAGGAACTCTAAAAATTCTGGATATGCAGCCCACATATTCATAGAAACTTTATCCTCTGGACTGATCCATTCCTGAACATCTGGAAGATCACACTTGATCTTACCATCTTCCCCCATCATAATTCCTGTTGTCTCATGAACCTGGCTTAATAATCCATTCTCATCTACAACACTAACTCCTCGTGTGACAGTTCCATTGTCACTTAATGTATTCTTCAGGATAAATCCTGCCATTCCCATTGTGAATTCTCTTCCAAGATCTTCTCCAGATACTAAGAAATCATGAAGCTTCACAAAAGCTTCCTTTCCATAGTAATCATCTGCGTTGATGATCACAAATGGTTCCTTGACGATATCCTTGCAGCAAAGAACAGCCTGTCCTGTTCCCCAAGGCTTTGTACGTCCTTCTGGTACTTCAAATCCTTCTGGAAGGTCATCTAATTCCTGAAATACATATTCTACATCAATCTGATCTTTAATTCGGCTGCCGATTATCTCTTCAAATTCTTCAAAGATGTCCTTACGGATAATAAATACAACCTTATTAAATCCAGCTTCTTTCGCATCACGAATTGAATAATCCATGATGATCTCACCATTCGGTCCCATCTTCGCAAGCTGTTTGATTCCTGCACCGTATCTTGATCCGATTCCGGCTGCCATAATTATTAATGTAGTATCCATAAATCTCCCCTTCAGTCATCTGACCTGTTTTGTTACCTGTATACTTGTTATATCCTGTGTAAAACATTTCATATATTTGTCTTCACATATACCTTTTATTATAAATATTATTCTCTATAATGTCAATAGATTCTGGCTATCCTTTCCTTAAATACTTCCTTATTTTATTGTATTTTCATATGGACATTTTTGTTATTTGTATTATAATCTTTGTTATAAAGATTTTTTCTTTATTTTAAATATTTTTTGTTGTTTTTTAACATTTTCACGAAAGGAAAGCATTATGAAAAAAGAAATCTCCTTAAAAGGGAAAACTGCCATCGTCACTGGAGGAGCTACCGGGATCGGGTTCGCCATTGCAAACGAACTTCTGGATGCGGATGCTAACGTTATTATTCTTGGACGTCGAGAAGAAAAATTAAAAGAAGCCGCCAAAAAACTCGGGGAACGTTGTTCTTATTACGTATTCGACGTCACAGATACTGCACACTATAACGAACTCATTTCCAAAATCGAAGAAACTACACCTATCGACATTCTGGTTAACAATGCTGGGATCAATAACAAAAAAGATTATTTTGACTTTACTGAATAATCTTGGACTGATTGAGCCATCTGTCCGACATGGTTGAGCCTCCATTCC
>OGDN01000156.1_pt1 | contig 134859 bp, 96 predicted proteins | sample 1570271 | NCBI WGS metagenome assembly OGDN01 (sample SAMEA4384481, study PRJEB24528) | human gut metagenome
CAACAGCCAACTCATTTTCTATACGTATACGAAAAGGATAACGGAACACAGCAGTGTCCAGAAATATCTCCTTCGCTTTCAGCTCCTTCGTATGAGGAAATTCTGCATAATTGTAATTTGATTTTGAAACATTCGAAGCACAAGAGGATAATAAAAGAAACAACAGGCTAATATAGTAAACTATAGGGGGCATATACTTCTTTTACCTTTATATGATTAATAGGACAGTCTACAGAGCCTGAACCATAACACTCTATATAAGTCATCTCCTCATCATCAGCTAATGCCTCCACATTTTCTAATAATAATGTACTCAAATTTTCAGATTGATGGATTTTACAATAACCTACAATTGAAATAACAACAACCATACTTACCAGAATAAATTTACTTTTACTTTTCATAATGTCGTTTTTTTGTATTAGAATATGTAACAAAGGTAAATGAAAAATTAGGATTATGGATAACATTGCAAGAAATATGGTGCACAAAGGGCGTGAGAAATTTCTCACGCCCCACCAATACTTTGTAGGCGATATTTCGTCAAGATAGCACAGTTAATTGATATCCATTTTTCTCAGTAATTGAGACAATTTTGATAGCAGTATCCCTCACAAAAAGTTTGTTCACTTGACTTATTGCCGTCCTACGACGGCTATCCAATCCGTCATCTGCCAGATTCCAACCGCAAACATGAGCTATTTCGTTATTTGATAAAAAATAATCCGGAGCAGATACAAAGGCATAAAGTAGTTTATTGGATTGAGAGGAACAGGATATTTCCTGCCCTTTACAAACCAAAACCTGCCTTATAGCATCAAAAGAATATTCTCCTATTTGAAAAACCGATTTGGACTTATTTGCTATATTCTTTACATAGTTCAATAATATCAAAGACAATAAACTTCCCAATAGTAAAATCCATACGCCAAGCGCCAACACTAACTCCGATGAATCCCAGTCTATATATCGTACAAATGGAGAAGGAATAAAGTAGGCAGTCAGTATCGTTGTGTACATGTCATCAACATAATAAGTACCCAATAAATTTTGAGATAGACAAATGGTAGTATCACCTAAACAAGATTCATAGCGATTTGCTTTACCCAAAGGAGTAACAGTGAGTTTCAAAGCACATTTCATCATGGGATTTTCTTTTCCTATCTCTTCCTTCCAGACAGTCAACATCATATCAAGAAGGTTCACCGAATAAGACTGCAACATTCTAAATCGGCTTCCAACCGTCTCCAAAGGATAGAGTCCCTGCGATTCTTTCAAAGAATCGATAGTTACAACAAACATCCCATTTTCTGTAAACAACCGACGTTTAGTATATTCTCTTTTGTACTTTTTCAGTACATAAGCAGGAACTTCTAATCTTTCGCATTCTCTATTTATCACAAATTCTGCCAATTTCCGCAAAGCTTCTCTCGCACCATTCTGCCCTGCCACCATATTTCTACTGCCATTATGATAGACAATAAGCATCAAGACAACGGTCATTACTATTATAAGAACACATAATATAGACAAAATGTATTTATATTTTTTCATAGTTACTATAAATCTATTTTTTGACAAAGTTAATAGAAAAATAGATTTTTTCTGAAACACATTAAAATCAAATTCTTTCTTGAAAACAAATATTCATATCGAAATCCATTTTTGAAAACACATTATTTTATCTACATAATACGGTACACAAAACGACTGGTCATTTTCATAAACATTATAAAATGCAACGCAAGAGGATGCAAGTAAATCCGGTATATAATTCCTATTGATAAATGCTGTCACTCTTTACACGATATAATACAGGATTAAAAGGTGTATATAAACTTACTTCATCACATTCGTTAATTCTCCTTCTATCAAGAATTCACCTTCGAACACCTTAGGTGTAAGAAGAACAACCGGCAAACAATCCTCCTGCCAGCAGGAAGCAAATAGCTATAATACTTCCTTTCATTTCAGTTTTTATATTACTCTTCATATTGATGGAACAAAGGGTTAAAACATTGACTCATAAAATCATACACATTAAGGCCTTAATTACATTTTCTTTAATTCCAATTTCTGAAAACACAAAACATTTTCATCAAAATCAGGACGTTTGAAATGGGAAGTACTTAAGTATAATCCGTCTTCACAGAGGTAGAAAAGACGAGGATTGTAAGTATACTCCGAGAAAAGGGTTTCTCCAATCACATTCAATTTCTCATCCAATATCATAATAGAAAATGACATTTTACCAGAACGAAGCAGTTCCAAATAGTCACCGGAGTAATTATTTATTTCTGTTTCAGGATAAGCAAACCTATAATAGACTTTCCTATATCTATCGTACAAGATATCTCCGTAAGAGGCATGTTCGCACTGTGCTTTAATCAGTTTCTGAAAATCATCTTCCTTGGAACGGAAAACAGTTACTTCATCTATATATCTGCTGTTAGCTCTAATTTTCTTTACTGTTTCATGATCCGGAGTTGTCTTATACAGATATTCATCAGCGAAAAAGGAATATATAAAATTCTGTCCGTCACAGCAACAAGAATATTCTGCACCCATACCTGCAACAGTGCCAAAGTCTTTGGAAGTAATCAAAGGAGGAAACTTCATCGGTAATGCCGTCACTGTCTTTTTTACGGTATCAACCACAGCCCTTACAGAACTATGTTCTAATGCTTTATCGCCTAATCTGCCATTAAGCATCTGAGGGATATACAAATTATCCCCGATGAACGTCAACGGTTTTCCACCATATAATATCGGCGGAATGAATGATTGTCCACTTTGTGTTTTCGAGAAGTCAATCCGCTGTTTAATAATTCCGGCAGTATCTACCCGATAAATAGTACTCACATAAAGGCTGGGAATATAGATATGTTCCATATCGGCAATGGTATATCCGCCAAAACCTCCCGTTACAGAGTTATTACCTTCGGCATCAATGCACACCCGTTTTATCAATTCTTGCGCATCTACATCATAGATGAGAATTTCTCTTTCGGGCAAATTCTGAAAGCTCAAATACCACTTGTCTTTATCCTTGAATGGGAAAACCGATATTTGAGGCATTCTTACATCATCCGGAATATTGAAAGACAAGAAATCGTCCTTCGCTTCCAACTTACAGATATCTTGATTTACTTTAGAAGTACAAGAAAGAATGGAAGTTATTATGTAGAGAAATACTAATACTTTTCGCATATAAATTTTAAATCTAAGTTGTACCAGAATTTATTTCATATTTTTTGCTAAAATCTTGACTTCATGTTCTAAAGTTGTGTTATCATAAATTTCATTGCGGGCAATTCTGTATTGAACAAAAATAGGGAATATTTATCAATATAGAAAACATAATAAATTAAATAGATTGAACCTGCTTGTTTTATTGAACAAAATCGATATTTCTTCATTCTAAACTTCCTTTTTATTGCTTGCAAACTTTTTCTTTATCCATAAAATTCTATATTCGCAAGCTGCGAACAGATAAACTTAGATTAAGAATAGTAATTCTTAGCCTAAGTTTATATATTTGCATACAGCGGACAAAATATATTCTAAATAAAAGAAAAGTTTGCAAGCAATAAAAAGGAAGTTTAGAATGAAGAAGAAATATCTTTTCGCTTTACTCTGGAAATAAAGAAACTATATGTGGAATGAACTGATAAAAACAGGGAGCTGATAAAACAACGCCTGCCTTCCTCGTTCCCAAGAAAGGCAGGCGCCATTATTCGATATGATCAATCTCTGTTATTTCAGCAAAGCTTCCGGATCCAAATGGTCGGCTTCGATATCCTTGAAGTAACGGTAAGTGCCGACTTTCAATTCTACTGTAGCGGCATCATCACAAACGATGATACCTTTTTCGTGCATTTGCAAAGCACTGATTGTCCACATCTGCATTACAGGACCTTCTACCGCATGATAAAGGGCACGGGCTTTGTTATGGCCGTTCACGATAATCATCACTTCCTTGGCACTGAGCACAGTACCTACACCAACTGTCAATGAAGTCTTGGGCACCTTGTTTACATCGTTGTCGAAGAAACGGGAATTGGCGATGATAGTATCGGTAGTCAGTGTCTTCTGGCGGGTACGTGAAGTCAGGGAAGAACCCGGTTCGTTGAAAGCGATATGGCCGTCGGGACCGATTCCACCCATGAAGAGGTCTATACCACCGTATGACTTGATTTTTTCTTCATAACGGGCACATTCCGCATCAAGGTCGGCGGCATTACCATTCAGGATATTGGTATTCTCGGGTTTGATGTCGATGTGGCTGAAGAAATTGTTCCACATGAAAGAATAATAGCTTTCCGGGTGTTCCTGCGGAAGACCTACGTACTCGTCCATATTGAAAGTGACCACATTCTTGAAAGATACGATACCTTTCTTGTTGAGGTCGATTAACGCCTTATACATGCCCAGAGGGGAAGAACCGGTGGGGCATCCAAGTACAAACGGTTTCTCGGGTGTCGGATTGGCGGCCTTGATTTTCGCAGCTACATAATGTGCCGCCCACTGTGATACGGATTGGTAATCCGGTTGAATGATTAGTCTCATGTGATTGTTTTTATTAGGTTAATAACGTTTTGTTAATTAAGAGTTAAGAGTTACGAAGTCAGTAATTTTACAATTACTTCCTGTCTTTCTTCAAACGCTCCGCCATGGCACGCGCAAGGTTTTCACATTGTTCGTAAGTAATGTCTTTCATAGCCTGCTTCATTTCTACAGGGTCACCTATGATTTCGAACTTACTCTTTTCCGCAAATTCACCCATACGCTTCACGGCAGCACCTGCCCAGCAGAAAGAGCCGAAATAGCCCAGATAACGGCCTTTCACTTCGCGCACCAGTATCTTGGACAACAAGGATTCTACTTCGGGAAATATCTGATTACTGTAAGTAGGGCTACCGATTATCAAACCTCTATATCTGAATATATCGGCTATGATATAAGAAGGATTGCTTTTGGCTACATTATGCAGCACAATGTTTTTGATGCCTTGCACTGATAATTCCGCCGCAATAGCTTCGGCCATCTGCTCCGTATTGCCATACATGGAACCGTATGCAATGACTACACCTTCTTCGGCGGCATAACGGCTCAATTTATCATAAATGCCGATAACCTTGGCGATATTGTCCGTCCATACCGGCCCGTGCGTGGAACAGATAGTAGAGATGGGCAAGCCACCCAACTTTGCCAACGCCTTCTGTACCGGAGAACCATATTTGCCGACGATATTGGAATAGTAACGAACCATTTCGTCCCAATATTTATCCAAATTTATGCGGGTATCGAGGAAACCGCCGTCAAGCGTTCCGAAACAGCCAAAACCGTCACCGGAGAAAAGTACCCCCTCGGTTTCGTCAAATGTCATCATCGTTTCGGGCCAATGCACCATCGGGGTCATATAGAAACGTAGTTTGTGATGGCCTAAAGCCAGAAAATCATCCTCTTTCACCAAGTATTGTTCACCCGTCACACCATAGAAACCTTCAATCATGCCGAAAGTCTGTTTGTTACCGACAATGACAATATCCGGATAGTGTTGCTTTATCAGACGGATAGAGCCTGAATGATCCGGTTCCATGTGGTTGATGATAAGGTATTGGATGGGACGTTCGCCAATGATGCTCTTTATTTTACGAAGATATACTTCAAAGTAACAAATATCTACGGTATCGATCAGAGCCACAGTTTCATCGTCTATCAGGTAAGAGTTGTAAGAAACTCCGTAAGGCAATGGCCACATACCTTCAAACAAATGTTTATTACGATCATTCACTCCCACGTAGTGGATTTTTCCTTTTATCACTGTTTTTGGGTTCATTGTTTTTTCTCTAATTTAGATTGATTCCATATTCTAACGTCGGCAAAAATAAGTCTTTTTTCTCACATTTCATATTTCTTTCCTTGATAAGCGCCGAGTTCTTTCATTCTTTTTTGTACCCGATGGTTAAATTCATAATTTTTTAGTCCCCAATCCGGTGCAATCAATAATTCTTTGGGAGATTGGGATACAAACCGCTCCAATACCAAGTCGGGACGCAGGTGTTCGACGTAATCTATTACGAGGTCGATATATTCTTCGACATCAAACAGATGGAAATCTTCGGGATGCTGTTCATACTCCCATGCCATGCGGGTGCCGCGTATCAGTTGCAATTGGTGCATTTTCAGCGTGGTGAGGGGAAGACGCGACATCGCGGCCGCCTGGGATACGATAGCGGGATGCGTTTCGCCCGGCAATCCCAAGATGACATGCCCGCCGGTAAGAATGCCGCAGGAGGCTGTACGTTCTACCGCATCAACAGTGGTTTGAAACGTGTGCCCCCGGTTGATGCGACGAAGTGTTTCGTCATGGGTACTTTCAATACCATACTCTATCAAAAGGAAAGTGTGTTTATTGATTTCCTCCAGATAATGAAGCAATTCATCGGGCATACAATCGGGACGGGTACCGATGACCAACCCGACCACATCATCTACGGACAGAGCCTCCTCATACTTCCGTTTCAAGGCTTCCAGTTCGCCATACGTATTGGTATAGGCCTGAAAGTATGCGAGATATTTCATTTCCGGATATTTGTGGGCAAAGAACTGTTTGCCCTCTTCCAGTTGTTGTGCAACCGGCTTTTCCGTCCGGCAATAATCGGGATTAAAGGTCTGGTTGTTGCAATAGGTACAACCGCCATATCCTTTACTGCCATCCCGGTTGGGACATGTAAAACCGGCGTTCAACGATATCTTCTGTACTTTGTACGGGAAATAACGCTTCAGAAACAAAGGAAACTCATTGTAAAGAGGTGTGATGTTCATAAATCTGTCTATTATGAAGCAAAAGTAGTGCTTTTGTTCGAAATAAAATAAAATAAATTCATAGCTTTGCATGTAACCTTAACCAATCAACTGATATAATGAATAACTATCATAAAAATTTGGTCTTCATAGCCGCTTGTATCGGAATGTGTTTTTTCGGCGTTTCAATGATTACATTGGGTTCGGTATTACCGTCGCTGGTTATCAAATTAGGTTTAAACAGCTTGCATACCGTTTCGCTTGTAACATTCCTGCCACTCGGCATGTTGGTGGGATCACTGATTTTCGGTCCTATCGTAGACCGTTTCGGGCATAAGGCATTGCTCGTGCCCGGTTGTGTCATTGTATTGCTGGGTATGGAAGGACTTGCTTTCTTCGAAAACATTCCCATGTTACAAGCTTCCATCATCGGAATAGGACTGGGTGGAGGTATTCTGAATGGAGAAACGAACGCATTAGTGGCCGATATCTCGGAAGACGCGGAAAAGGGTTCCCGGCTTAGCTTCCTGGGCATGTTCTACGGACTGGGTGCATTGGGTATCCCCATGTTACTGGGCATCTTATCGGAACATTTCACCTACGAAGTGATTTTACAAGGTATCGGTGTTATCATGCTGGCAGCTATCCTGTTCTGTATCCCCATACGTTTCCCCGCACCGAAACAGGCACAGGGTTTTCCCATAAAAGAAGGATTGGGATTACTGAAAGAGAGTAGTTTGTTGTTGCTCAGCTTCATTCTGTTTTTCCAAAGCGGCATTGAGGGGGTCTGTAACAACTGGTCAACAAGTTACTTTGGAAAGGCGACAGATATCCCCGCCGACCGCGCATTGCTGGCACTGACTTGCATGATGGTGGGATTGACGGTAGCACGTATACTTCAGGTCGTTATCTTCAAGAAAGTAAAACCGGAAAAGGTGTTGCCTTACAGCCTTGTCCTGACTGCCGCCGGCTTCGGCCTGCTGATATTTTCACCGGACTTTATCAGGGCAGCCATCGGCATGACAATAGTGGGTGCCGGATTATCGGCAACCTATCCTGTCATATTAAGTCTTATCGGTAACCGTTATCCTTCTTTGTCGGGAACGGCTTTCAGTGTAGCGCTCGCCATAGCTCTGGTAGGACAGACCGCAATGAATGGCCTGATGGGAATTATAGCGCGAAGTGCTGATGGTATCAAGTTATATCCGTATCTGATGATAGTTTCACTCATCATCATGCTTTTCTTGTTCAGGCGTTCGCTCAAATAAAAACAAGCCGGTACTTCGCTATTTCTTATCATTATCGTATATTTGTTCCGAATTATCAACCGTTTGAATAATATAAAAAAACTATGATATGAAAAAGATAAGTATTGTACTTCTTTTATGCTTCTACGCCTTGACCGGTTTTGCGCAAGGTGGCAAACCACTCGACTTAAAAGAAATCGTATCCGGTAAATTCTCTCCTGAAAATATTTCCGGTGTTATTCCCATTCCGGGAGACGGTGAGCATTATTCCCAAATAAATGCCGACCGGACACAGATTATCAAATATTCTTTCAAGACCGGTAAACCGGTAGAGGTACTTTTTGACGCTACCACCGCCCGTGAGTGTCCATTCAAGAAATTCGACAGTTACAGTTTCTCTCCCGATGGCAGCAAACTGCTCATCGCCACGGAAACGACTCCTATTTACCGTCGTTCATATACAGCTGTACATTACATATATAGCCTAAAACGTAATCTGGACGGAAAAATCAATAATGTCGTAGAAAAACTCTCTGACGGAGGACCGCAGCAGGTACCTGTTTTTTCGCCGGATGGCAATCAGGTAGCTTTTGTACGCGATAACAATATTTTTCTCGTGAAACTGCTTTATGGCAACAGTGAAAGCCAAGTTACGGAAGACGGTAAACGTAATGAAATTTTGAACGGAATTCCCGACTGGGTATACGAGGAGGAATTCTCTTTCAATCGTGCTTTGGAGTTCAGTCCCGACAGTAAGATGCTGGCATTCATCCGTTTCGATGAGCGCGAAGTGCCTTCCTACTCTTTCCCCGTTTTTGCCGGAGAAAAGCCTCACATTGCTCTTTATGAAAAATATCCGGGAGAATATACCTATAAATATCCCAAAACGGGCGAAGTCAATTCTAAAGTATCTGTCCATACTTTCGATATCAAGTCTAAAGTGACCCGTAAAATAAATGTTCCGCTGGATGAAGACGGATATATTCCTCGTATCCGCTTTACGCAAGACGAGAATAAACTGGCTATCATGACCTTGAACCGCCATCAAAACCGATTCGACCTGTATCTTGCCGACCCTCGCAGCACCGTTTGCAAACTGGCTTTGCGCGACGAAAGCGATACATACATCCGGGAGAATGTGTTCGACAATATTATCTTCTATCCTGAGAATTTCAGTTTTATGAGCGAAAAGAGCGGATACAATCATTTGTATTGGTACAGTATCAGCGGTAATCTGTTGAAACAGGTAACTTCCGGCTCGTATGAGGTGCAGGATTTTCTGGGTTATGACCCTGAGGATGGTAGTTTTTATTACACCAGCAACGAAGAAAGCCCTATGCGTAGTGCTGTGTACAAGATTGACCGTAAAGGAAAGAAAAGCAAGTTGTCCGACAAGACAGGAACGAATAGCGCGCAATTCAGTACGGACATGAAGTATTTTATGAACCGCTACTCCAGTGTGGATACACCTACTGTTATCACGCTGAACGACAATACAGGTAAGACATTGACTACTCTAGTCGATAATGCCGCCCTGAAACAGAGAATTGACGGATATGCCATGCCGAAAAAAGAATTCTTCAATTTCCAGACCTCAGAGGGTACTAAGCTGAATGGCTGGATGATGAAACCGACTGATTTCTCGGCCAATAAGAAGTATCCGGTCATCATGTTCCAATATAGTGGCCCGGGATCACAGCAGGTACTTGACAAATTCGGCGTCAGCTGGGAAACATATATGGCATCGCAGGGTTATATTGTGGTTTGTGTAGACGGACGAGGAACAGGTGGACGCGGTGCAGAATTTGCTAAATGCACCTATCTGAACCTTGGCGTGAAAGAAGCCAAAGACCAGGTAGAAACAGCTCTTTATCTGGGAGGTCTGCCTTATGTAGACAAAAATCGCATCGGCATCTGGGGATGGAGCTTTGGCGGATATATGACTATCATGAGCATGAGTGAAGGTACACCGGTATTTAAAGCCGGAGTAGCCGTTGCCGCCGTTACGGACTGGAATTATTATGATACGGTATACGGGGAACGCTTTATGCGTACTCCGAAAGAAAATGCAGAAGGATACAAAGCTGCTTCCGCTTTCACCCGTGCCCATAAGTTGAATGGTAACCTGCTATTAGTTCATGGAATGGCTGATGACAATGTACACTTCCAGAATTGCGCGGAATATGCAGAACATCTGGTACAACTTGGAAAGCAATTCGATATGCAAGTGTATACGAACCGTAACCACAGTATTTATGGGGGTAATACACGCTTGCACCTGTATACGAAATTAACAAATTTCTTTGACAGGGAATTAAAATGACAGTTTCCATTTATCTGATATCACTATGACAAACAGAGTGCCTAAACCGGAATGGCTTAAAATAAGTATCGGAGCGAACGAACGTTATACCGAAACTAAGCGTATTGTAGAATCGCACTGCCTGCATACTATTTGCAGCAGCGGACGCTGCCCCAATATGGGGGAGTGCTGGAGCAGAGGTACTGCCACTTTTATGATTGGCGGCAATATTTGCACCCGCTGTTGCAAGTTCTGCAATACACAAACCGGAAAACCCCTGCCGCTCGATCCGCAAGAACCTACCCACGTAGCAGAGTCCATCGCTTTAATGAAACTCTCGCATGCAGTCATCACCTCAGTAGACAGGGATGACCTGCCTGACCTCGGTGCTACACATTGGACGCAAACCATCCGCGAAATCAAACGCCTCAATCCGGAAACTACCGTAGAAGTGTTGATACCCGATTTTCAGGGACGACATGAGCTTGTTGCACAAGTGATCGACGCCCGGCCGGAAATTATCTCCCACAACATGGAAACCGTAAAACGTATCAGTCCGTTGGTGCGCAGTGCCGCCCGTTATGAAACAAGCCTTGAAGTGCTACGCCAAATTGCAGAAAGCGGTACTACGACCAAATCGGGCATTATGGTCGGACTGGGAGAAACCCCGACGGAAGTAGAAGAACTGATGAATGATTTACGCCAAGTGGGTTGCCACATTCTGACAATCGGACAATATCTGCAACCTACACACAAACACTATCCTGTGGCAGAGTATGTGACTCCCACTCAATTTAACATTTACAAACAGATTGGATTAGAAAAAGGATTTGTACAGGTAGAAAGTGCCCCGCTGGTCCGTTCTTCCTATCATGCCGATAAATCAACCATTTACATACAAAAAAAGATGAAATAAAGAACATTTAGCTATAGCTGATTGTTAATTAGAGAAAACGACAAAATAATACAATAATGGGTCGGCAAAGAGTTCTATCATCTCAATTCAATATGTCATTAGGATATATTCCTGTTATTATATCCATTTTACTATGCGAATTCATAGATCAAGACATAGCAATCTACACCGGTACCGGTGTGGGAATATTCTACAGTTTCACTATCTGGACAAGTAAAAGTATACATGTTCCTAAAATCATTCTTTACAGTACAACCGGAATGTTATTGTTGCTGACTATAACGACTTTTATTATTCCGAATTATTGCCCTAAGGAAATGTCTCCGTTTACTTTGGAAATCAGCGCCATTATTCCACCACTGGTTATCTTTCTCAACCGGAAACGTTTTCTGAACTATCATGCCTCACAAACCCATAAATGTTGCAAGCAGTTTTTTGCCCAAGGAGCCGAAGCCGCAATTGTTTCAGCACGTGTATTACTGATTATCAGTTCCCTGCATTTTTTTATCATCATTATCTCTGTTTTGATAAGTCACCCGATGGGAGATACCCTCCGCTATATATTATTCCACATCATTCCTCCTTGTGTATTCATTTTAAGTATCCTGTTCAACCAATTCGGTATCTACTATTTCAATAAGGTAATGAGATACACGGTTTTTGTACCGATAGTCGACAAAAAAGGAAATGTCTTGGGAAAAGCAATAGCCTCTGAAGCCATAAACCATAAAAATGGCTATATAAACCCGGTTATCCGTATTGCAGTAACTTCACATGGCATGTTGTATCTTCTGCCACGCCCACAATGTTCCTCGCTTGAGAAAGGAAAAATAGATTTACTCATGGAGAGTTATCTCCTTTATGGTGAAACATTGGAACAAGGTGTTGAAAGAATGTTACAGCAAACACTTCCCACGGCTCCGCGCCAGAATTTGCACTTCAACCTGATGTATCCCTTCGAAAATGAAGTCACTAACCGACTGATTTATCTCTTTACCCTCGATTTGGATAATGATTCTATATTATGTAATAAAAACTTTAAAGGTGGAAAACTTTGGACTTTCCAGCAGATAGAACATAATTTATACCGTAATTTCTTCAGTAGCTGTTTTGAATATGAATTCGAACATATTAAAGCTATTATTAACATAAGAGAAGAATATAAAGACACTAATGGATAAATATACAGCTTACTAAAAAGAAAACATAAAAAAACATAGCTACAATTTGGGCTGGTTTAAAAATCCCAATATCTTTGCACACATAACCTTATATATAAATTTTTAGAAAAAAAACATGAACAAATCATTTGGTCACTATAGGAGACTGAAGGCATTATCATATACCTTCCTCCTATCAATGGTACTGTCGTGCCCAGTTGTAAATGCTGCAGGTAGAGAAAAAATCCATGCGGAAGTTGCCCAGCAACAAAGCCAAATCCTTAGCGTAACGAAAATCAACCCTACCACAGTAGAAGTATTATTCGCCAATCAACAGCGTATGACTCTTGATTTCTATGGAGAAAACATCTTCAGAATCTTCCAGGACAATACAGGTGGCATACTCCGTGACCCGGAAGCCAAGCCTGAAGCTAAAATTTTGGTAAGCCAACCCCGCAAAGATGTATCCCAACTGGATATTAAAAACAGCGATGGTTCCGTATCCATTATTACCGGAAAGATTGAAGTACAATTAAACAAGAGCACCGCATTGATGAAGGTCATCAATCTGACAACCGGCGCTACCGTACTGGAAGAAGCAGAGCCTATTATTTTCGATAAAGAAAGAGTCACCTTGAAATTTAAAGAACATCCACAGGAGTATTTCTATGGAGGTGGTGTACAGAACGGGCGATTCTCACATAAAGGTAAAACCATATCCATTGAAAACCAAAACAGCTGGACAGACGGAGGTGTAGCATCTCCTAATCCATTCTATTGGTCAACAAATGGTTATGGCTTGATGTGGCACACCTTCAAAAGAGGAGTTTATGACTTCGGAAGAGAAGAAAAGAATATTGTGAAACTATTTCATCAGACAAACTATCTGGATATCTTTGTCATGGTTAATGAAGGTGCCGTACCTTTACTGAATGATTTCTATCAACTGACCGGCAACCCTGTATTGCTTCCGAAATTCGGTTTCTATCAAGGGCACCTGAATGCCTATAACCGTGACTACTGGAAAGAAGACGAGAACGGAATTCTATTTGAAGACGGAAAACGTTATAAAGAAAGTCAGAAGGACAACGGTGGTATCAAAGAATCGCTGAATGGAGAAAAAAATAATTATCAATTCTCGGCACGTGCCGTGATAGACCGCTATAAGAACCATGATATGCCTCTGGGCTGGCTCTTACCTAACGATGGTTATGGAGCCGGTTACGGTCAGACGGAAACACTGGATGGAAACATACAAAACCTGAAAGAACTGGCAGGATATGCTCATAAGAATGGTGTGGAAATCGGTTTGTGGACTCAATCTGACTTACATCCTAAAGCAGGTATCAGCGCTTTGTTGCAAAGAGATATCGTGAAAGAGGTACGTGATGCCGGTGTACGTGTATTGAAAACGGACGTAGCATGGGTGGGATCCGGATACTCCTTCGGACTGAATGGTATTACAGACGTGGCACAAATCATGACCTACTATGGTAACGACGCTCGTCCTTTCATCATTTCTCTCGATGGCTGGGCAGGTACACAGCGCTATGCAGGTATATGGTCGGGCGACCAAACCGGTGGCGTTTGGGAGTATATACGTTTTCACATTCCGACTTATATAGGTTCGGGATTATCGGGTAATCCTAATATCTGCTCTGATATGGATGGTATTTTCGGTGGAAAAAATCCAATAGTAAATACCAGAGACTTCCAATGGAAAACCTTTACCCCCATGCAACTGAATATGGATGGTTGGGGAGCTAATGAGAAGTATCCTCATGCACTGGGTGAACCTGTAACTTCCATCAACCGCTGGTATCTGAAAATGAAATCGGAAATCATGCCATATACATACAGTATAGCAAAAGAGGCTGTTGACGGTCTGCCAATGATTAGAGCTATGTTCCTTGAATATCCTAATCCTTATACGTTGGGGAAAGCAACGCAATATCAGTTCCTATATGGCCCATATTTCTTGATAGCTCCTATTTATCAGGCTACCAAAGCTGATGCACAAGGCAACGATATCCGCAACGGTATTTACCTGCCCGAAGGTGAATGGGTAGATTATTTCTCCGGTGAATTATATCAGGGTGGACGTATCATCAACAACTTTACTTCACCGCTTTGGAAACTCCCCGTATTCGTGAAAAACGGGGCAATCATACCCATGACGTCCCCCAACAATAACGTCAATGAAACAGCCAAAAACCTGCGTATATACGAACTCTATCCATACGGACAAAGCACATTTACTGAATATGACGATGACGGTATCACTGAAGAATATCGTGCAGGTAAGGGTGCAAGCACTTTGATAGAGTCTGCCGTTGGTCCGAAAGGTGATGTTACAATTACTATTCAACCGACTCAGGGTGATTTCAACGGCTTTGTAAAAGAGAAAGTTACCGAGTTCAAAGTCAATGTGACCCAAAGGCCCAAGAAGGTTTCGGCAACCATCGGTAAGAACAAGTTGAAACTTACCGAAGCCCAAAGTATGGATGAGTTCCTCCAAAAAGAAAACGTCTATTTCTATGACGCTCAACCTAATTTGAACAAATTTGCTACCAAAGGTAGCGAGTTTGAGAAAGAAGTTATCATTAAGAACCCACAGCTACTCGTCAAGTTGGCTGCTACGGACATCACTGTAAATCGTACAACATTGAAGATTGATGGGTTTGTGTTTGCTCCGACTGACAACACCAAGACAAGTACCGGCCCTCTGACCGCTCCTAAGGCTAAGGTAAGTGAAGAGAATACAGCTGCTTATACTCTGAAACCTACCTGGAACAAGATAGACAATGCCGACTATTACGAGATAGAGTTCGACGGTATGAACTATAGTACCATCAAGGATACGGAATTGTTGTTTGAAGGACTGAAAGTGGAAACTACATACGACTTCAAAATACGTGCAGTGAATAAGGATGGATATTCCGATTGGTCAACATTCAGTGCTACTACCAAGAAAGATCCGTTGGAATTTGCCCTCCATGGCATTACGGGTGAAACTACCGCTGCCAACCAAGGCCGTTCACTCCGCCGCTTGTTCGACTTTGAAGAAGGTGAATTGTGGCATACCAAGTATAATGAAAAAGCTGTACCGTTCGATCTGGTTATGGATTTGAAATCAATCAATCAAGTTGAGAAGTTCCACTATCTTCCGCGTGAAAATGCAGGAAACGGAACAATCCTGAAAGGTACTGTTTACTACAGTATGGATAAAGAGAACTGGACTGAAGCAGGAGCGTTCGAATGGAAACGTAACAATGAAGTGAAGGTATTTACATTTACCCAAGCACCAACTGCACGCTACATCAAGATGAGCATCACTGAAGCCGTTGGCAACTATGGTTCCGGTCAAGAGATTTACGTATTCAAAGTACCGGGAACAGAAAGTTACTTGCCGGGCGATATTAATAACGACAAATTGATTGATGAAAACGATCTGACCTCGTACACCAACTATACCGGCCTGAGACGTGGCGATGCCGACTTTGAAGGATACATCAGCAACGGCGATTTGAACCGTAACGGTCTGATAGATGCCTATGATATTTCTGTCGTAGCCACTCAGCTTGAAGGTGGTGCCGACGGTGTCAGAGGTGAAAAAGTAGAAGGTAGTCTCAACATAAGTACGCCGAAACGTACTTATGCCAAAGACGAAATAGTAGAAGTATTGGTAAAAGGTTCCGGACTACGTTTCGTAAATGCTCTCAGTTTTGCTTTACCTTACAATCCTGCCGATTATGAGTTTGTGAGCGTACAGCCGATAGCCATGAAAGAAATGGAGAACCTGACTAATGACAGACTCCATACCAACGGAACGAAATCGCTGTATCCTACGTTCGTAAACATCGGAGAGCGTAAAGCATTGGAAGGTGACGGTGACTTGTTCATTCTAAAACTCAAAGCTAAACGGAATGTGACTTTCAACTTGAAGATAACAGACGGATATCTGGTAGATAAGTTACTGAATGTATGTAAGTTCTAAATGTCATACCGATAAGAGAGTTTTCTCTCTTATCGGTACATAAATAAAAAAACGAAGGTGTATCCAAAACAAACAGTAAGTGTTTTTTTGTTTTTGATACACCTTCGTTTTTTTATTCCTTCTTTCACTCCTACCTATACAGTAGAAAAATACAAGGTATTTTAGAAAGGTCGGGCACTTTCCCTTGCCATTCTTTTACAGTCTTGGTTTTGATATACTCTCCTTCGCAAGTAATATTTGCCGCAATACAAAGTTTGGTTTGCGGACGGCAATTATGCAGAATATCCTCTACCATCTTATTATTTCGATAAGGGGTTTCAATGAAAAGTTGAGTCTGACTCTCGGCATACACACGCTGTTCGAGCATTTTCAACTTCTTGGCACGTTCACCAGGTTCAATCGGCAAATAACCGTTGAATGCAAAACTTTGCCCGTTGAAACCCGACCCCATGACAGACATAATAATGGAAGAAGGTCCCACCAAAGGAACCACTTTCAGGTTTTTACGTTGAGCGATAGCAACCACATCCGCTCCCGGATCGGCCACAGCCGGACAACCGGCTTCAGATATCACCCCCATCGGGTTTCCCGTTTCAAGAGGTTTCAAATATCCGGAGATATCCTCAGGCGAGGTATGCTTGTTCAACGTGTAAAAAGTAAGCGTATCTATATCTATCTCCCTATCCACCTTTTTCAGAAAACGACGTGCCGAACGCACATCCTCCACTATAAAATGGCGGATACCTGAAATGATCTCCTTATTATAAGAAGGTAAGACCGTCTCAACAGGAGTATCACCCAAAGTAACGGGTAAAAGATAAAGAGCAGATTCCATTATCCGTAAATGATATTTCCATTCTCGTCCTTGTACTCATCCAGCCCCTTTTCATAAGTAGCCATAGCACGAAGGCTCATACCGACACTGGAGAAACCACCATCATGATACAAATTCTGCATGGTAACCTTACGGGTGAGATCAGAAAACATAACGATACAATAGTCTGCACATTCGTCAGCCGAAGCATTACCCAGTGGAGACATACGATTAGCAAAGTCGAACAACTTATCCATCCCCTTCACTCCGGAACCGGCAGTAGTCATTGTAGGAGACTGGGAAATAGTATTGACGCGTACATTATGTTCGCGACCGTAAATGTAACCGAAACTACGAGCGATTGATTCCAACAAAGCCTTAGCATCCGCCATATCATTGTAACCGTAGAACGTACGTTGCGCAGCCACATAACTCAAAGCCAAAATCGAACCATATTCAGCAATAGCGTTCATCTTCTTGGCAGCCTGTATCATTTTATGGAAAGAGATAGCCGAAATATCCAACGTCTTGTCCAACATGTCATAATCAAGATCATCGTAAGTACGTTTTTTACGTACATTGGGAGACATACCGATGGAGTGAAGCACAAAGTCAATCTGACCACCCAACACTTCCATAGAACGTTTGAAGACGTTTTCCAAATCTTCTACACTTGTAGCATCAGCCGCAATCACTTCACAATTCAGTTTCTCGGCAAGAGCCGATACTTCACCCATACGCACAGCGACCGGTGTATTGGATAAGGTGATAGTCGCACCTTCTTCTACTGCTTTTTCTGCTACTTTCCAGGCAATGGACTGCTCATTCAGAGCACCGAATATAATACCTCTTTTTCCTTTCAACAAATTGTAACTCATACCTATTATTTACTAAAATTCGGCACAAAGATACGAAGTTTCTGCATAAAAGCCCTGAAAGTGTGCAAAGAAAAGGCCAAAACCTCAAAAAATACACCAAAACCAACAATAAGTACACATAGTTTCATTCAAAGCCCGATACATTTGCAATCAGTAATTAAGAGGTTTTTTCATAATATTTATTTAAGGTTAGAATTAGGTTAACATGAATTATTTATTAATTCTTTCGTAAGTTGCTCGTGAGAGTCGCTTACGGGAGAATAATAAAAAAGTGATAAGCAGAGAGTGAATAGTTGAAAGTCAATAACCCCGAATATGATGAAAACGCCTTTCCTTAATTAACCCGTAATTTGTAATTAATAACTTGTAATTAATATAGTATCACGAATGAACACATTTATAAAAAAACTGGTTGCGCTCATCGTTTTTTCCCTGCCACTGTTACCCATACAACATGCAGTATTTGCGCAAAACGGAAGTTTGATAGACGAAAGTATCTACAAGAACCTTCCTTTCGATATGCCTAAGGTAAAACAACCTTCATTCCCCGATTATACAGTCAATATTTTAGAATTCGGCGCCAAAAGTGATGGCATCACTCTGAATACCCAAGCAATCAACAATGCCATCAAAGCGGTAAATGCCAAAGGTGGCGGTAAAGTCGTCATCCCGGAAGGACTATGGCTGACAGGCCCTATCCAACTGTTAAGTAATGTAAACCTACATACCGAAAAGAATGCATTGGTACTATTTACAGACGATTTCAATGCCTATCCCATCATCAAAACTTCGTTTGAAGGACTGGAAACCCGTCGTTGCCAATCACCTATCTCCGCGATGAATGTTGAAAACATTGCTATTACAGGTTATGGCGTATTCGATGGTTCGGGCGACAGTTGGCGCCCTGTGAAACAAAGTAAACTCACTCCCGGACAATGGAACGAGTTGGTAAAATCAGGTGGTGTAGTAGATAATTCCGTATGGTATCCCAGTGCAGGTTCCCTGAAAGGAGCACTGGCTTGCAAGGAATTCAATAATCCTGAAGGTATCGAAACCGAAGAAGAATGGAATGAAATCCGTCCATGGCTGCGTCCGGTATTACTGAATATCGTCAAGAGCAAGAAAGTACTGCTCGAAGGTGTCACTTTCAAGAACTCCCCGAGTTGGTGCCTGCACCCGTTGTCTTGTGAACACATCACTATCAACCAAGTGAAAGTATTCAATCCATGGTACTCTCAGAATGGTGATGCCTTGGATCTTGAGTCTTGCAATAATGCACTGATTATCAACAATATTTTTGATGCTGGCGATGATGCCATCTGTATTAAATCCGGAAAAGATGAAGATGGTCGCAAACGCGGCGAACCTTGCCAGAACGTAATCGTCATGAACAACACTGTATTACATGGACATGGCGGTTTCGTAGTAGGTAGCGAAATGTCCGGTGGTGTAAAAAATATCTACGTTACAGATTGTACCTTCCTAGGTACTGACGTAGGTTTGCGTTTCAAGAGTACCCGTGGTCGTGGTGGTGTGGTAGAAGGTATTTATATCCACAATATCCACATGATTGATATACCTCACGAAGCATTGTTGTTCGACCTTTTCTATGGTGGTAAAGGTGCAGGCGAAGAAACGGAAGAAGAGCTGAAAGACCGTATGCAAGCCGCCATTCCACCGGTAACTGTTGAAACTCCTTCATTCCGCGACATTCATATTTCAAACATCATCTGCAAAGGCTCGGGACGTGCCATGTTCTTCAATGGTCTGCCTGAAATGCCCATCAAAAATGTGACGGTGAAAGATGTGATTATCAGTGATGCTAAAGAAGGTATCATTATCAGTCAAGCGCAAGGTGTAACTCTGAAGAATATCCGTATTGAAACCAAAGGAAACACTCTGAAGGTGAAGAACGCCAAAGAACTGAAAGTAGAAGGAAAGGAATATCCAGTGATTGATGCAAAGGGCAAGACACTGGATTTCTAATTCATCACAGAGAACATAGAGTTTTCTTGAAATGCAGATTAAAAACCTTAAATTTGCATCTTCATCTATTAAACACAATACGTCATGAAAACGACCTTTTTAGCCGGTTTCCTGTTGCTATGTACAGGTACACTTACCGCACAATCACCAACAAGTACCCGAACAATTTCCATAGAAGTCAGTAACACTTGGAACAAAGATAGAACAGATGCCCCCGTCGTACTGAAACTCAACGATCTGAAACCCGGTTTCCAGGTACGTTCCGCTGTAGTAATGAACGGTAATAAAGAAGTTCCTTCACAGTTGGACGATTTGAACAGTGATCTGAAAGCCGACGAACTGGCATTCGTCATCGACATGCCTGCACAGAGTAAGAAAGAACTCACGATCACCTTATCTTCTACCAAGACAGATAAAAATTATCCTACACGTGTTTTTGCCGAACTACTGGTACGTGAGCCCATGAAACAAAAACACGCTCCCATACAGTCGGTCACAGCACCGGGTACCACCAATTTCTATAATATGATATACGGACATGGTCCGATGTTTGAGTCCGAACTTGTGGCATACCGTGTATACTTCAATGCCAAACAGACCGTGGATCCCTATGGGAAATTCCATAAGGGACTGGAAATCAAAGAAAGCCAATTCTACCCCAACGACGAACAACTGGCACGAGGTTTTGGAGATGATGTGCTGATGGTGGGAAACAGCTGTGGCATCGGTACTCTGAAAGGCTGGGACGGAAATAAAGCTATCCATATAGAACCGGTAGCTTTTCGCACTGAACGTATCCTTGCATACGGTCCCGTCCGTACCGTAACCGACATAGAAGTTAAGGGTTGGAATTATCAGGGTAGAAAGTTAAATATGACCAACCGTTATATCCTCTATGCCGGCCATCGCGACCTATTGGTAGAAACGTTCTTCGATGAACCGTTGAAAGACGAAGTTTTCTGTACCGGCGTACAGAATATTATGGGTAACGAGACTCTCACTGATTCTGATCACATGGGATTGATAGGCAGCTGGGGAAGACACTGGCCCGTAAATGATACTGTGAAATATGCCAAAGAAACCGTGGGTATCGCCACTTATATTCCGCAGAAATACGTTCGTAAGGAAGTGAAAGATAAAGATAACTTTCTCTACACTATATCTGCACCGGGCAATGACCGTTTCCATCACTATACAATGTTCACTTCCTGCAAGGAAACATTTGGCTATCCCACACCGGAAGCCTGGTTTGCTTATATGCGAGATTGGAAAGAAGAGTTGGAACACCCTGTGGATGTAAAGCAACTGACAGCCCAAGAAAAAAATTACGTATCCGAAGTATGGGTATCCGATTTGGGAAACGGGAAATATAAAAATCCGGTACTCTATGCTGATTACTCCGATCCTGACGCCTGCCGCGTAGGAGATGATTTCTACCTAACCTCTTCTAGTTTCAACTGCCTGCCCGGTCTCCAAATTCTACATTCCAAAGACCTTGTGAATTGGACTATCATAGGTGCCGCCGTGCCATACGCACTAACTCCCACCGAAACGCCCGAACGACCGGAACACGGTAATCGTATATGGGCTCCGGCCATCCGTCACCACAATGGCGAGTTCTACATTTTCTGGGGTGATCCCGACCAAGGTGCTTTCATGGTAAAAGCCAAAGATCCGAGTGGACCGTGGACCAAACCTGTACTAGTAAAACCGGGAAAAGGCATCATCGATACTTGCCCCTTCTGGGACGAAGACGGTAAAGTATACATGGTACATGCCTATGCCGGTAGCCGTGCACAACTGAAAAGTGTCATTGCCATCTGTGAACTGAACGCCGAAGCAACCCGGGCCATCACTCCTTCACGCATCATTTTCGATGGTCACGAGGCACATGAAACCTGTGAAGGTCCGAAGTTCTACAAACGGGGCGATTATTACTACATTTTCCACCCGGCAGGTGGTGTACCTACCGGGTGGCAGGTAGTACTTCGTTCTAAAAATGTATACGGTCCTTACGAATGGAAAACTGTGATGGCACAGGGAAACAGCCCGATCAACGGTCCCCACCAAGGTGCATGGGTGGATACCGTGACCGGTGAAGACTGGTTTCTACACTTTCAAGATGTAGGTGCTTATGGCCGATTAGTACACTTGCAACCCATGAAGTGGGTGAACGACTGGCCTGTTATCGGTATTGATAAAGACGGTGACGGCTGTGGCGAACCTGTATTGACCTATAAGAAACCAGATGTCGGCAAATGTTATCCCATCTGTACTCCGCAGGAAAGTGACGAGTTCGACGGGTACACGCTGTCTCCGCAATGGCAATGGCATGCCAATATCAATGAGAAGTGGGCATACAGCGCAGGCGACCGAAGTGTTATACGTCTATACTCTTATCCGGTAGTAAAAGAATACAAAAACCTGTGGGATGTAGCTAATCTGCTTTTACAGAAAACCCCTTCCAGTAATTTCACGGCCACCATGAAGTTGACCTTCAAACCTATACAGAAGTACAAAGGTGAACGTACCGGACTGATTGTCATGGGAATGGACTATGCCGGGTTAATCTTAGAGAATACAGATAAAGGACTGGTTCTTTCACAGATTTCTTGTCAGAATGCCGACAAAGGCAAACCAGAACAAATAAATGGAAGCGTGAATTTGGCAGATAATACGATTTATCTGAGAGTGAAATTCAGTACAGATGGAAAGAATATCAAAAGCAGTGAAGGAGGACACGATCTCATGGTGATGTGTAACTTCAGTTATAGTCTCGACGGAAAACAGTATCAACCACTCGGCCAGCCCTTCCAAGCTAAAGAAGGCAAATGGATCGGAACTAAAGTGGGAATGTTCTGTACCCGTCCTGCCATTGTCACCAACGATGGAGGTTGGGCAGATATAGACTGGTTCAGAATTACCAAGAAATAAGTACTGTATCTATCTCACTTTTTATGCGTATATTTGCATTGAATTAATAGGAACAACGTATGAAAAGACTGATAATATTTGATTTAGATGGTACATTACTGAATACCATTGCCGACTTGGCACAAAGTACAAACCATGCTCTGCATGTATTGGGATATCCCACACACGAAGAATCCGCCTATAATTTTATGGTAGGTAACGGAATCAATAAACTGTTTGAACGTGCCCTGCCCGAAGGAGAGAAAAGTGAAGAAAATGTGTTGCGTGTACGTACAGAATTTATTCCTTATTATGATGTGCACAATGCAGACAAGAGCCGTCCCTACCCCGGCATTTCCGGGCTGCTGGAACAATTGCAGGCAAAAGGATTGCATATAGCCGTCGCTTCCAATAAGTACCAGGCGGCCACCGAAAAGCTGATAGCCCACTATTTCCCCGGCATTCGTTTCATCGCTGTATTTGGACAGCGGGAGGGCGTGAACGTGAAACCGGATCCGACCATCGTGGAAGATATTCTTGCTATAACTAAAGTAGAAAAAGAGAGTGTACTCTACGTAGGAGATTCCGGAGTAGATATGCAAACGGCACTCAATGCCGGTGTCACCTCCTGCGGGGTTACATGGGGCTTCCGTCCACGTACTGAACTGGAAAGCTTTCATCCGAATTACATCGTAGACAAAGCAGGGGATATTCTGTCTCTCATTAATCAATAATCACTATTTTTTAATGTGGAATATCCGGGGAAAAATATACATTTCTCCGGATATTCTGCTTTATAACATCATTAGACCGGGCTTTAACATTATAATACCATATAGAAAACAAAAAATACACGCCTAAGAACAAATATTCCACAACTGATATTTTACATTCCGATACATTTGCATCAAACAATTAACAGTGTGTACGAACACACTAAAGAAAAAAATCACTTATTTAATTTATAAACATGCAAAGGATGTCTAACAAAATGAAAAACATGCGCGCATTTCTGCTATCATTACTGGCAGTGATATCGCTTAGCGTATCAGCGCAGAATGTAACCGTGAAGGGTACGGTTACAGACAAAACAGGAGAAACCGTTATTGGTGCTTCCGTAGTACAAAAAGGTAATACCAGTAACGGTACAATTACCGATATCGACGGTAATTTCTCTCTCAGTGTTCCCTCTAATGCTACCTTAGTTATTTCTTATGTGGGAATGACCACACAAGAAATTGCAGTAAAAGGACAAAAAACAATCAATGTAGTTTTAGCTGATGATGCACAGGCTTTGGAAGAAGTTGTGGTTATCGGATATGGTACTGTGAAGCGTAAAGACTTGACAGGCTCTGTAGCAACGGTCAGTTCCGATGTACTGGCTGCTGTTCCAGTGGCTTCTGCCACAGAAGCTTTGACCGGCAAAATGGCAGGTGTACAGATTACCACAACAGAAGGTTCACCAGATGCTGAAATGAAAATTCGCGTACGTGGTGGTGGTTCAATCACAGGTGATAACACTCCATTGTTCATTGTAGACGGTTTTCCTGTGGAATCCATCAGCGATATTCCTGCTTCGGATATTGAAGATATCACAGTTCTGAAAGATGCCTCTTCTACAGCTATCTACGGTTCACGTGGTGCAAATGGTGTAATTTTGGTAACAACGAAGTCTGGTAAAGAAGGAAAAGTCAACGTTAGTTATAACGCTTACTATAGCTGGAAAAAAATTGCCAAGACTCTGGATGTACTTTCTCCAAAAGATTATGCTAAATGGCAATATGAATTGGCAGCTCTTATTAAATCAGATGACTTGAGTTCATATGAGAAATATTTTGGAGCTTATACCGATATGGATATGTATGACAATATTCCATATAATGACTGGCAAGATTTAACATTTGGCCGCACAGGTCATACATTCAATCATAACTTAAATATCAATGGTGGTAGCGATAAAATCAAATATGCATTCAGTTATAGCCATATGAATGATAAAGCTATCATGGAAGGCTCAAATTACAAACGTGACAACTTTAGTTTGAAATTAAATACTAAACCTGTGAAGAATGTAACACTGGACTTCTCCGCGCGTTACTCTGATACTGATATCAAAGGAGGTGGTGCAAATGACGTTAGTAGTACTTACGACTCAGACAAGCGTTTGAAGTACTCTGTAATTTATACCCCAATTCCACTTTCAAATCTGGATTCTTCTGCAGGTAGTTCTGATGATGACTTAGGAAACTTGTATCACCCATTAACTGCTATCTCTGACAATGATCGCGAACAGGAACGTAAAACCTTGAATGTAGCAGCCAGCTTCGGTTGGGAGATCTTTAAGAATTTCAAAATCAAAACAGAAGTCGGTTATGACGATTATCGCAACAGTGACCAACGCTATTGGGGGCTGACTACCTATTATATCAAAAACGTACCATCTGACATTAATCAAGGAAAACCCGCTGCGCAATTTGCGAACACGAACCGTCATAAGTTCCGTAATACCAATACTATCAGTTACGATTTCTCCAAATTATTTAAAGGAGATAGTCATCACTTGAATGCAATGGTAGGTCACGAATGGATTATAACTAAATCTAAAGTATTAACTGATATTATACATGGTTTTCCTGAATCATTCACAGCACAAGATGCATGGAAATACTCCTCACAAGGAGTACCCTTCTCCATAGATAATTATATTAATCCAGATGATAAATTATTGTCTTATTTCGGTCGTGTAAATTATGACTTCGAAAGCAAGTATCTGGTTAGCGCAACATTCCGTGCCGATGGTTCTTCCAAATTTGCTTCAGGTAATCAGTGGGGTTATTTTCCCTCTGCTGCTGTTGCATGGCGTATTTCTTCCGAAAGATTTATGGAAGGTACCAAATCTTGGTTAGATGATTTAAAACTCCGTTTCAGCTATGGTACTGCCGGAAACAATAATATTCCTTCGGGGCAGATGAATTTAAATTATGTATCTTCAGCCACATCATGGATTAATGGTTTCAGTAACTACTGGGCAGCTTCTAAAACAATGCCAAATCCTGATTTGAAATGGGAAACTACTATTACCCGTAATATTGGCATGGATTTCACTGTCCTGGGTGGTAAACTTAATGGTAGTGTGGAAGCTTATTTAAATACAACTAAAGATTTGTTAATCCAATTTCCAGTTTCCGGTACAGGATACGATTACCAATACCGTAATATGGGCAAAACTCAAAACAAAGGTATTGAAGCAACTCTAAACTGGACAGCTATTGAAAAGAAAAACTTCGGTTTGAGCTTCAGCGCTAACATTGGTTTTAACAAGAATGAAATCAAAGATCTTGGCATCATGAACGACTTCGGAGCAGAAACATATTGGGCTTCTTCTGAAATTGGTTACGATTTTTGGATTGCGAAAGGAGGTTCTGTAGGTAAAATGTATGGTTACCGTTCTGCTGGACGTTATGAGGTAAGCGATTTTGAAGGTTACGATGCATCAAGTAAAAAATGGATATTAAAAGATGGAGTAGTGGATGCATCTGCCGTAGTAGGAACTTTACGCCCCGGTATGATGAAATTACAAAATCTTGACGGTAGTGAAGATAACAAAGTAACTTCCGATGACCGTGAAATCATTGGGGACGCAAATCCTCTGCATACAGGCGGTTTTACTATCAATGCTCGTGCATATGGCTTTGATTTGAGTGCAAATTTCAACTGGAGTTATGGCAACGATGTATATAATGCCAACAAAATTGAATTTACCCAAACCGGTAAATACCAGTATCGTAATTTGATTTCAGATATGGCTGATGGAAAACGTTGGACTAATTTAAATGCTGACGGTACAATTTGTAATGATCCTGCCCAACTAGCTGCAATGAATGCCAACACCACCATGTGGTCACCCTATACCGCACGTATGGTGTTCAGCGATTGGGCTGTTGAAGATGCATCATTCTTACGCTTGAATACTTTGACATTAGGATATACCTTACCTAAAGCTCTGTTGAACAAAATAAAGATTCAGAATCTGCGTTTCTATGTAACAGGTTACAACTTATTCTGTATTACAGATTACTCAGGATATGACCCAGAAGTTTCAACTGTCCGCAAAACAAATCTGACTCCGGGGGTTGACTACTCTGCATATCCCAAGAGCCGCCAATTTGTTATAGGTGTTAACTTAAACTTCTAAACTAATAAAAAGAAAGACAAATATGAAAAGATTTATATACATATCACTGTTATCCCTTTCATTGACAGGTATAATGACCTCCTGTGATTTGGATGCTCCAGCACAATCTGCAATGGAAGAGCCTAATTTGTTCAATGTAAAAGAATTGGCAGAAGCTGCCGTAATGGGTATTCATCAATCTTTTGGCGAGACAAACTCATATCGTGGTCGTTTCCTTCCTTATTATGGAATAAATTCCGATATCGAATGGATTAATAATATGGACGCATCAAAAATCGCAGATGATGGTAAATACGAATTATGTACATATGCAGCCCGTCCATCCAATACTCAAATGAATACTGCCAATAATGCTTGGGCCAAATTTTATGAAGGTATAGAACGTGCCAATTTATGCATACGCGGCTTAAAAAACCATTCAAATCTTGAAGATCCTGATTTTGCTCAACTCTTAGGTGAAGCCATTACTTTAAGAGCTGTACTCTATCTTGACTTGATTAAAGGTTGGGGAGATGTTCCCGCACGTTTTGAACCCAATAGTTCTGAAACTGTGTACCTTCCTAGAACCGATAGAGACGAGATCTATCTTCGTCTTTTAAGCGATTTGGACAATGCAGCTGAGATGGTACCTTGGCCAAACGGTTCAGATGTTACTAAAAGTACTGAGCGTGTCAACAAAGCTTTCGTAAAAGGACTCCGTGCCCGGATCGCACTCTATGCAGCCGGATATAGTCAGCGCGCAGATGGTGTACGTAGAAGTACTAATCCAGAATTGAGTGTTGATAAAATGTACACTATCGTAAAAAATGAATGTGAGGATATCATCAAAAACAGTGGTTGTCAGTTAGGAACATTTGAAGAAAATTTCAAGAAACTGTGTCAGGACAATACTACAGCTGGTGGAGAATCTATTTGGGAAATACCATTTGCAAGTGGACGTGGTCGCGTATTATACACATTTGGTGTAAAGCATAATGTTGCTGACCAATATACGTCACAGGCTCAGGGGGGTGTCAATGGTCCGTTACCTTATCTGTTTTATGATTATGATATCCAAGACATACGCCGTGACATAACTTGTGTACCTTACGAATGGGGTAAAGATTTAGTTGATGGAAAAGCCAAACAAGAACTACGTAGTTTAAAAAGTTGGTGTTTTGGAAAATTACGATACGAATGGATGAACCGTATCGTAACTTCCACCAATGATGATGGTGTAAATTGGCAATATATGCGTTTAGCAGACGTTTACTTGATGGCGGCAGAAGCAATTAATGAATTAGATGGTAATCCAGCAAATGCCGCAAAATACTTAAAGCCCATTTTGGATCGTGCTCTACCTGCAAGTAAAGTAACAGCATACATGAACCAAGCAACAGCCAGTCATAATGATTTCTTCAATGCAATCGTTGAACAGCGAGCACTAGAATTTGCGGGAGAATCATTAAGAAAGGCGGATCTTATTCGCTGGAATTTGTTGAAAACAAAATTAGATGAAGCCAAAGAAAAAATGAAGAAATTGGCAAGACGTGAAAGTCCTTATAATGATCTTCCTGAGAAACTCTACTATAAAACTGATACAGATGGAGAGTCTTTACTTTTCTACGGATTAAACCATGGTGAAACAGGTACTGCCCCTGCCGGTTATGAAAACGTTACTTGGATCAACACAGAGAAGTTGCCTGATGCTTTAATTGATGCTCTTTATCAAAAGAACCCTGATGAAAATCAATACTGGCCTATCTGGCAGACATTTGTCGATAGTAGTAACGGTACACTTTCCAACAACTAATATATTGTTGAACATACACATTAAAAGATTATCATGAATAAATTCAAGAAATATACATACCTGTTAGGACTAGCATGTACAGTCCTAACAGTAGCATGCGATGACCAAAGTGAGGAAATTACCTATTTGGAACATAATCACTTATTCGCTCCATTCGGTTTAGAAGCAAAGGTTAACAATACCATTGACGTACGTTTAAACTGGACTGTCAATTCCGAAGCATCGTCCTACGACTTGGAAATCTATGCCAATGATAGCCTAACATTTCAAGGTACCCCAGTACGTACCTATACTGATATCACAGCGGATCAATTACCCTATGATGTTACAGGACTAGAAGGTGATACCAAATATTCAGCCCGAATCATGTCTAAAAGTGAAAAGATTGAAAACTCAAAATGGAATGGTGTTTTTTTCAAGACAGATCCGGAAAAACTTTTAAAAGAGGTTGATGAAGATAATCTTACAGCTTCATCAGTTACTCTATACTTTGAATTAAACAGAACGTTTACCGAAGTGACAGTAACTCCAGAAAAGGGTGAAACCATAAAACAACCCATTTCAAGCCAAGATATTGAAAACGGTTATGTCACTGTAAATGGACTCGCAGGTAACACCAGTTATACAGCTAAATTACTCAACAATGAAAAGAATTGTGGTATACGTACATTTACTACGCTGATTGATCCAGCCACCGCAATAGTTGTATCACCAGAAGGAAAATCCTTGCAAGATGCAGTCGTAGAAGCAACTGCAAACAAGAATCTCATTTTGGTTCAAGCTGGCACTTACAATATTGATGAAGTTATTGTTGATAAAGAAGTACAGATCATAGGTGAACGCTTTAAAGATAAACCGATTTTGGTAGGTAAATTCAATATGGTTGAAGGTTCAGGTATTACAATGCGTAACATCATTATGGACGGAAACAATGCTAAGGTGAAGAGAATGTTCTCGTATGAAGATGGAACTACGGCTAAAGAAGTAAAGGTTGAAGCTTGTGAAATCAGAGGTTACAAAGAAGGTTTATTCGTAATTAATAATACGGCTAAACCTATAACAGTAAGTGCCATCACTATCAACAATAACCTAATCTACGACATAGCTTGTGATGGTGGTGATTTTCTTGATAGTAGATCAGGTTCCATCAAAGCTTTAACAATAACTAACAATACTATCTACAATTGCTCTCAAGTAAAAGCGCGTGAATTCATTCGTATTGACGGAGATGCAGATAAGAAGCCATGGAATCCTGAAATTACCGAATACACCATTAAACTGGAAAACAATACCATTGTCGGTGCTAGTAAGACCTTCAAACGCTTGATGTACGTTAGATACCCAGGTGCAAAAGTTACAATGAAGAGTAATCTGATTACAAACTTCTCCGGTTATCTGAACGATCAGAAATATATTGAAGCTAAAAATATCACAGCTAGTAATAATCGTTACTATAATGCAAAAAATGCTGGTATAATCCAATATAAAAGTGGTGATGAGACAATTAAAGCATTTATAGACGATAACTGCGTAGAAGCCAAGTTCGTTGATCCCAAATTCAAAGATGAAGCAAATGGAAACTTCACTATCACCAATGAAGATCTTATCATTGATAAAGTTGGCGATCCTAGATGGCTAAAATAAAATAGTACTAACCAATCATAAAAGTCTCTGAGACAATGAAGGGAGGACATCGTTGACCGGTGTCCTCCCTTGTTGTTATGTTTCTTATATTCATCCACCCAACCTGCTACGAACATTTATGAACAGTCTTCACATCCTTATGGATATGACTTTGGTCAGATATCCCGACCGGGTATTAGTTGTAACAGACAGTAACAAGAACTATATATCCAAATAGCGCTTACTGTTTCAATACCTTATCCCGATATTCCGTCGGTGTCATTCCCATCTTGTTCTTGAAACACTTGCTGAAGTAACGCGGATCATTGATACCCACCATATATGATATTTGTGTCATGGAATACTCACCGGTTTCTATCAACTGCACGGCACGGTTTATACGCATATCCTTGATAAATTCGATAGGTGCCAAACCAGTCAGCGTTTTCAATTTCTTAAAGAAAACCGAACGGCTGACAGCTAATTCCTGTACTAAATCATCGACTACCAAATCTCCGTTATCCATATTCTTCTCCATCAGCTCCAGAAGTTTATCCATGAATTTACGGTCGTTGGAGGACATAATCGGTGCTTTCTTGTCCTCTGTATCTTCCTCCGGCAAAGAAGCGACACCGGCAGGCATCAGATCTTCACGATACAGAGCTTGCAACTTTTTCCGTTGCGTCAGTAGATTTTTCACACGTGCTTTCAGATAGGTGGCACTGAAAGGCTTGGTTATATAATCGTCCGCTCCATATTCCAATCCCTCCAATTTACTTTCGATGGAGGTTTTGGCAGTCAAAAGGACAACAGGAATGTGGCTGGTAGTCATGTCAGCACGTAGCTCACGGGTCATAGCTATACCATCCTTTTCCGGCATCATCACGTCACTGATAATGATATCAGGCAGGAACTTCAATGCCTTACTCCACCCCTCCATACCATTCCCCGCCTCTACGACACGATATTCTGAGGAAAAGATACTACGCAGGAAGAGTCTTAATTCCGAATTATCTTCCACCAAAAGCATGACACCTTTAGAGTTTCCCATTTCTTCTCCTTCAGGCGTTTTTTCTTCCTCCATATGGTCATGAGCCATCTCATCCTGATTACCAACAGGTTTGGCTACCTCCATTCCGGCGGTAGCATCATCCTGCATAAACTCAACAGAATCATCATAATGTTCCTTACCTTTCTGGAAATCAACCTTAAAACAACTTCCCTCTCCCAACTGGCTATCCACTGAAATCAAAGCTTTATGCATTTCAACCAACTCCTTCACCAGTGACAAACCAATACCTGTACTGGACTGATTGAATAGATTACGATCCACCAAATTCTCAAAACGTATGAAAATAGAGTTCTTCTTGCTATCCGCAATACCGATACCCTGGTCTTGTACACCAATTGAAACAGTATTTTCATCCTCATGGATAAAGACTTTTATCATCTTTCCATTTGATGTATATTTAAAGGCGTTAGACAATAGATTAAAGACAATTTTCTCGTACTTATCGACATCTACCCACAAATAGAGTTCTTCTTTCTCCGTCTCAAACAAGAAATCAATCTGATGTTCATCAGCTACGGAATCGAAATTCTCCATAATCTTACGGGTATACGCCACCACCTCAATGCGTTGTACCAGCATTTTCATTTTCTTATTCTGTATTTTACGAAAATCGAGTATCTGGTTAATCAAACGCAACATACGGTTCGTGTTCCGCTCCACCACCTGCAACTGCTCACGGGCATCTGCCGGAAGCGAAGCATTCTCCAACACATATTCTACCGGACCGGAAATCAACGTTAATGGAGTACGCAGTTCATGAGAAATATCCGTAAAGAAGCGCAACTTCATATCCGTCATTTGTTGCTCCATAAATACCCGATGCTTCAAACGATAGATAGTAAACAAGATATAAACGGCAGTTACGATAATCAGCACAATGAACAATACATATAGGAAGTAAGCAAATGGAGTTTCCCAGAAAGAGGGAAGAATTTCGATATCGAGTAAACGCGTATTTTCCGTCCATACTCCATCAGCATTAGTAGAACGTACCTTAAAAACATAGTGCCCTTTCGGCAAGTTAGTATAGGTAGCCATACGCTGTTTGCCCACATAATTCCATGCCTTCTCAAATCCATCCAGAGTATAAGCATACTGTATCTCGAAAGGTGCCGTATAGTCAAGCGCGGCAAACTGTATCGTAAAAATATTCTCCTTATGAGAAAGTTTCAACTCGCGCGTATCATCTAATGCCTTCTGCAATACCGAGCCTTCTCCAGGCAGTACATTTTCATTGGCAACCAGCAGCTTAGAGAACACAATCGGGGGGATATAACTACTTTTACGGATGGAGTCGGGATTGAAAACAAAAATGCCATCACTCGCCCCAAACATGATATTCCCCCACGAAGTATAGGCTGAAGCCGCTTCACTGAACCTGACCTGAAAGGATATACGCTTGTCCACATAATTCTCAAACTTTTCTTCCGCAGGAATAAACTTGCTGACACCATTTTCGGTACTCATCCAAAGATTACCCTTAGCGTCCTCACGTATGGAGAGTAACACATCTGAAGGTAAACCGTTCTGTACACAATAGGATTTGAACATGGCGTGGCCATTTTCGTCAATAGACATCAATTTATTCAGTCCGCCACCAAAAGTAGCCAAATAGAGTTCCTTTTTTCGAGTAGAGATTATCCAATGTACATCATTATTACTCAAGCTATTAACATCATCTGTAACACGTACAAAATGATGGAACACCGCATCCTCTGGAGATTTAAAGTCCGCATTTACCATCAAAGCACCTACGGTAGTACCTATCCAGATATTCCCTTGATGATCGCCGGTTATGAAACGAGCTTTATAACAGTCATCAATGGGATAGCCCTTAAGGTTATTACGATGATTGACAAAGATTTCCCTTCCTCCCTGATTACGCGTCAAGTAATTCACGCCACCAGCAAAAGTCGCTATCCAAATGCGACCACGTATGTCTTCGTAAACGCAATACACATTGTCGTCACTCAGACTGTAGATGTCATCCTTACGATATTGATAACGAGTCAGCTTATAACGCATTGCCCCTTGCGGCTCCGCTTTCACCAGTCCGTCACCCTTAGTGGCAATCCAAAGATTGTTCTTGCTGTCTTGCCGGATAAAATACACATTTCCTATCAGTGGAGTACCTGTACGGGATACCGTTCCTGCCTCAGTGAGATAGCCGAGCTCTTTATGATTTCTATCGTAGACACGCAGTTTACTATCCTTCAGCCCCACCCATAGGTTATGCTCTTTATCCTCACAAAGAGCACGTACTTCATTACTCAGCGATTCATACCGATGGGGCTCGGGCGTAACCATCCTAAACTGAGAAGGGCGGAAAGTTACCTTTTCCAATCCTTTGGAATGTGTACACATCCACAGATTACCTTGTCTGTCAGAGAAAGCGGAATGAATTTTGTTGGAGAAACGCCAATTTGCATCAGTCAGTCCATTATAGAAAGGACACAAACGATTACTTTCCTTATCAAAACGCGAAAAGCCACCGCCATATGGATGTACCCATACCGTACCGTAAATATCCTCATGTACATGAAAAGCCGGACGTGAACGATCGGTACTGGTAGGTTCCACCTTGATAACTTCTGTTTTCAGTACCTTTGTTTTCGGATTGAAATGGGCCACCGTACCGGAAATTTCTTGTTCAAACCATATTTCCGAAGTTCTATCCACATAAACGGAACGAATCGGCACTTTAGGCAGATGGGACGCTTCAAAATGTTCCGTCGTCTTGGATTGGAATTTGTAAATAAAGAAACCATCCGTGGCGGTTACAATCACCATTTCCTGTTCATTCAATTTCCGGATAGCTACAATCCTTGAAGAAACGGGCAACTGAAGTAGCCGGAATTGTCCGTCTTTCTTCTGATAACGCCATACGCGTCCACTACCCGAACCAAAGAATATCTCGTCATTGTGTTCCTGAGCAGCATAAAAGAGCTGCCCGGCAGAAGTTTCCTGTTTGGACGCTTCTACAAAATAAGATACGGATTGTTTGCTTCCCGCCGGAAACATTGTCAATCCGTTATTAGTCAACAACCATTCATTTCCTGAAAGATCTTCGAATACATTATGTATAAACGTAGCTTGCAAAGAACCGTTCTTTTCAGAATACCAGTCTGTCGTCAGGCGATATGTCTCAGGGTTTGTCTTTATTCGGATAGCACCCTCTTTCTCCGTAAGTAACCAGACGGAACCACAAGGCAATATTTTAATAGTGGCAACGGTGGCTGCGGCACCGTCTTTCTCCGTGGCAGGTACTCGTTCGAATACTTCCGAACGAGGATCAAAACGATAGACGTGGTTATCGTATGTCTGCATCCAGAGAAAACCGTATTCATCTTCAAACATCTGATCAATGCGGTTGTTCGTCAAATCGATCTGGTTATCCAACTTTGCTTTATAGGTTCTAAAAGTATACCCGTCGAATTTATTAATTCCGTCCCAGGTAGAAAACCACATATTACCTTTTCTGTCCTGCAAAATACTCATAACGGTATTTTGGGAAAGTCCGTCTTCTGATGAATAATGAGTAAAAAAACAGTCGGGCTGCGATTTGGCCGACAGCGCACATACTAAACTGGCAATCAGATATAAGATTCTTTTCATAATGGATCTATTCTATGCGGTAAAGATACATATTTCAGTGAAAAATCCAGTATCTTTGTTTTTATTTTAAGTACCAAATATGAAACAGTTTATCTTCTTTTTCATCTTATTTCTGTCAGTAAATAGTCCCATTTCGGCCCAGTCTGATACAATCCCCTATGGAATTCTCAAAAACATGCCGGTTTTCTACGAACAACTCAAGCAACAACTCACCTACCCCGAAGCATGGGGAAACTCTTCTATAAAAGATTTCAAACAGTGGAAGACGAATGCACGTAACATTGTAATGGAATGCATGCAGAATTTACCGCCTGCTCCCGGAAAATACAATATGACACTCGTCGCAACAGAACAACGAAATGGCTACGAAGCCCGTAAAATCCGGTTTAATGTCTCGGATTGGTATAGCATACCAGCCTATCTGCTGGTTCCTGCAGGTAAGGGTCCTTTTCCCGCTATCGTCATGCTTCACGACCACGGTGCCCATTTTTCAATTGGGAAAGAGAAGATGATTCGTCCATTCGGAGTGTCGCCGGAGGTCTTAACGGATGCCGGAGACTGGGTAATACGTTGTTACGACGGAGAATATATCGGTGATTATTTTGCACAGAACGGATATGTGGTATTGGCCATAGATGCCTTATTTTGGGGAGAGCGTGGGCGAAAAGAGGGTACAAATTATGAAGTACAGCAGGCGTTAGCTTCCAACTTCCTGCAGATGGGGGCTTCTTGGGGGGCTTTCATCAATATAGATGATGTACGCAGCGCTGAGTTTCTGGCTTCGTTGCCTATGGTTGACAAAGAAAGAGTAGGGTGTCTGGGGTTTTCTATGGGAGCTTATCGTTCGTGGATGCTTGCAGCCCTTACCGATTGTATCAAAGCTTCGGCATCTGTTTGCTGGATGAACACCACTGAATATCTGATGTCTCTCACCAATAATCAAAACAAAGGCGGATCGGCCTATTCGATGCTCATTCCCAATCTGAGACGTTATCTCGATTATCCGCATACGGCAAGTATCGCCTGCCCGAAACCTACACTGTTCTTCAATGGAAGTAAAGACAAACTCTTTCCGGTGGATGGGGTGAAGGATGCGTATCAGACCATGCGTGCCGTGTGGAAGAGTCAAGATGCAGAAGACAGGCTTGTGACCAAGATATGGGAGGAGAAGCATTTCTTTAACAAATATATGCAAAGAGAAACGCTGGAATTCTTCAATAAATGGTTTCTTACCAGTCCTCTTGAAGGAGAAAGAAAATAATTCTGAGGGATATAATAATCTGTCGCGAGGAATATATAGATTTATCACGACAGATATATAGACTTATCATGACAGATCTTTATATCCCTCGCAAGGCATCTATATATCTGTCAACCTCTTATTTAAGATGTTTTTTAATCCAGACTAAATGTCCATATTCCGTATCTTCTGACGTCCAATGTTCATTGATTGGAGTGACAAGGGCTTCTTTCGGACAATTCAACAGATTGTACACAATATAGCTCGTAGTAGGCGGACATGTATCGTCATTGTATCCCCAGGTAAGATAAGTAGGTACTCTTATCTGCCTTGCAAAATTCACGACATCATAATATGCCATTGTTTTGAGTTTATCGGGAGTATCCATACCACCTACACGGAAAAAATGGGGATAACCTCCGGCACGTCCGACCTTATATCCAGCCATATCACAGAGAGCAGGATGGTTGGCAACACACGCAGTGACACGTTCATCCAGTCCGGTGGTTACCAAGGCTAATGCACCACCCTGGCTACCACCCTGAACGATAACGTTCTTACCATCCCACTCCGGTAACGACGTAAGGAAATCGATACTGCGAACACATGCCAGATACACACGTTTCATATAATAATTGTCACGGTTATCCAACCCATTGGACAGATATCCGTTCTCCCTGCCATTAAAAGCATTGCTGATTTCCTTAAATTCGGTTTCCGTCATTTCTGGATTCAAACCATGAATCTCCATTTCAAAACGAATACAACCCTGCTCGGCATAATATTTATGCCGCAATGGTTCTTTTATAGTCTTTATACCTGCTCCCGGAGGACAGAGAACCACGGGACAAGCGGCTTTCGTCATGTTCTTGGGACAAGTGAGGTATCCGTAGATGCTTTGCCCACGATTATTAAGTTGTAGTTTCACGAGATAGCAATCTATCTTGTCAGTAGAATACTTTTCTACCCATTTCTTTGTAAAATTCAAGGGATATTTAGTTGCTTCAGTTTTGTTTTTCTCCCAGAATTCTTTGAAATCGGCAGGTAGTTGTGTATAAGGCTGTAATTTCTCGGGCGAGAAACCGACCTTCACATGGTGTCTATAGGTCTTACCTCCGATAGTTGCCTGCAAACGGCAATCGCGAAATCCCGGTTGTTTCATGGTACCGACAGCGATTACGGCTTTACCAGCTTTCAGGACAACAGAACCTTTGGTATCGGCGGGCATCATGTCGCCACCAAGTTCATAAGTTACCGTCACTCCATTCTGAGGGATGCCATATTTATAGAACTGTATTTCTACAGTCGCTTCTTCTCCCGTTTTATACAACCAATCGGCATGATCGGGTACGGCCACCCAAAGCACATCGCTACGGTAAGGATAATTCTCTGCTGAAACTGAAAGTGTCAGAGAGATCAGGAAAACAACAGATAATAAGATTCGTTTCATTATAGCATGTCTAAATTTTACATACGCCACAGAAGACGCAGATTTATACTTTGGCAAATGTTTTTATCGTTTTATCTCTATCAGCCCATTACCATTCTTCACCGGATTCCAACCATCGTCTCCCGCAAGTACGGTTTCAATCTCATAGCCTTTTCCACTTTTGAGCTGATGTGAGAATGGCGCACGTGTTTTAGAATTGGAACCTGCGCCATAACTACCATATTCGGCATAGAAAACTGTTTTCTCCGCTTCTTTCTTCCCCCAATTATGCCAACCTGCCGGAAGAATATGCTTGCCCATGTCACAATGAACGTATACAGCCTGCGCATAAGGTCGCCACGGGCGGGAAAGATATACTTTATGCACATCGTCATCAGCCGTCAACTTACAATCTTGAAATACATAACCATATCTCTGACCCTTATCGGTAGAAGGTGCAGTGACGTAACCATCTCCTTTACTGTGAATACGGCAACGGTTGAATACCGCCACAGACCAACCGAAAATAAAATCGACAGTTCCTTCTATGTAACAATCTTCATAATATTGGCGACATCCCTTTCCGTAAGTATAAAGCGTATCCTGGAAACCAAGAAAACGGCATTTTTTGAAATATACGCGGTCAGCGCTGACAAAGCAAGCTACAGCCTGTCCCACAGGTCCTGCCGTATTTTCAAAAGTTATGTTCTCCGCATAGAAATCGGGGGCATAGATATAGCAGGAAGAAGAACCGGAAGTACTTTTCTCTTCACCAAAGACATTGAGCTTACGGGCATAATCATCAAACGAAACCACAGCACCTTCCTGACCTATCAGCGAGATATTTATCTTACTCTCAGGAATTATCAATTTTTCCTTATATACCCCTTTGCGCACCAAGATAGTGGTACGTTTGTTCTTGCGAAAATCAGGAACGGCATCAATCGCCTCCTGTACCGTGAAGAAATCACCGCTACCATCCTGTGCCACTACAAAATCATAATGACATACATACTTAGCCAGTTCCGGTACTACTTTGGCAATGGCATCCACAGCCAGCCCGGCAACGACACGGGCACCATGTACATTCAAGTGTGTATTGTCTTCACGTCCCTTAGGCATGGCAGGAACTACATCGGCGGGAACCCACATAAAAAGTTTCTTCGATTCTTCCGGTCCCATACCTTCCACCAAATCATGAGTCAACTTATTCATATCTATAAAAGGAACGTCCAACTCTTTTGCCACATTACGCGGAGAGTCCAGATAAGCTCCATGTGTATCTATCAACTTATCACCTTTCTCAGGAGATGGAGTCTGCGATGCTTCACGTTTGGCATCGGGATTTATTCCTTTACGGATATCATCTTGGATGATTGCCTGTGCTACAGCCTTTTCATCAGCCGTTCCAAAATTACGGCGTACAATGGAATTGAACAAAACAGGAATGCCACCATTGGCCCGTGTTTCATTCACAAATTTACGCAGATTGGCATCGAAGGTAGTTCCGGGATCTGTATGGCGGTCGGCAGCGGGTTTTTCATCATTATGCCCGAACTGGATGAATACATAATCTCCTTTCCTTATCAGAGAAAGTACTTTATCCCATCGCCCTTCGTCGATAAAACTCTTGGAACTACGACCATTCATGGCATGATTGTCTATCCGGATGTCTTCGGAAAAGAAACCGGGCAACACATGGCCCCATCCTCTCTCGGGATTTCCTCCTGTGAGCGATTTATTCGACATTGTCGAATCGCCAATCATAAAGATCGTAACAATCGGTTTGTCCGCTTTGAACGCGGAAAACAAAAAGAATGCTACAAGTAGCAGAAACAATTTATTTTTCATGGTTTTCAAACTTATGTTTTTTACTATATTTGCCACACTTATTTATAGATTCTACACAAAATGCAAAAGACAAGAAGTAATACATTCATTCTCGAAAACGAGAAAGTATGGGAACCTGCCGGTGAAGGCGTCGTTCGTCAGATCATGGGTTATGATGGCCAAGTAATGCTCGTAAAAGTAAAGTTCGAGCAGGGAGCAGTCGGCACACCCCATACACATTATCACACGCAGACAACATATGTTGCCAGCGGCAAGTTTGAATTTACCGTCAACGGCGAAAAACAAATCGTTTCAGCGGGAGACGGCATTTATATGGAACCGGATGCAGTACACGGATGTGTCTGTTTGGAAGCAGGGGTACTGATTGACTGCTTCAGCCCGATGAGGGAGGATTTTTTGAAAAGATAAATAGTCATTCAGGGGCGTTATGCCCCTGAATGACTATTTATCTTCCTTCCGGTATCCATTCATTACAAATCCTAAATATATACTTCAAATCATTGTATTTGGCCACTTCTTTCTTTGAAAGTTGCTTTGCCCATTGTACGCGACCGACATTTGCGGCACCTTCACCTTTATTACCATATTCGGCATAACGTGCCGTTTTCTCATTCTCTGCATTACGCCAGTTGTCCCAGCCTGCCGGACAGATGTGTTTCCCCATTTCACAATCAATGAATACAGTTGCAGCATACGGACGCCACGGACGTCCCAGATAAACCTTATCTACACCTGGCGCTGCCGTCAAAGTACAATTCTTGAAAACATATCCCACTTCCACATTGGCAGGAGTAGATGCTGCCGTGATATATGAATTTTTCTTGCTATGGAGCGTGCAATTATCGAATAAAGCGGTAGAAGAACCGAATATAAAATCGGTAGTACCTTCTATATAACAATTAAAAAAATAAAGACGAGTACCCTCAAGCCCCGTATAGATGGTATCCTGATTTCCCAAAAGACGGCAATTAATGAATACCAGACGATCACCTTCTGTATGAAGCGCCACGGCCTGTCCTAATTGCGCTGCATTATTCTCAATCGTTAAATTCTTGAAGATAATACCGTTACCTTCTACCTTTACCGTATAAGTACGGAACGTACCCATCTTATTGATATTGGCATGGTCATCGTACGTAATAATCGTATTCTCCGTATCTTCACCGATGAAATCTATGTTTTGCAACCATGAGGGGATAACCACCTTCTCCTTATAAAGTCCGTTCTTGATAAATACCGTCACTTTATAATCCATAAAAGCACGAATTCCCTCCATGGCTTCATTCAATGAACGATAATCGCCCGAACCGTCACGCGACACTACCAATGTATCTTTCCACTGATTGGCTGCGGACAGGGAAACAACACCACATGACACAATCATTATACAGACAGCCAAGATCCTTATTCTATCCTTCATTTCTGATTTATCACTTCTTTTACCTCCTGAAGACGCTCCCATTCCAAACTTCCCAAAATAAAAGGCCCCACGGCTTTGGGATCATTATTACGGATAGTTTCATTGATATAATAGTTGTAATCACCTGAACGATATACCTTTCCACCTAATCCGGCAACAGCACAGGCTTTGGTTATGGTCACTATACCATCTTTATCCACTTCTATGAAATTATCAAGAATTCCTTTATATCCCTTAATTGCTACATCCAGATAAGATTTATCAATATATCCTTTACGTACACCTTTAAACAGAGCATACACAAACATGGCAGAACAAGATGACTCCAAATAATTACCTTCTGCACCACTCTTATCCAATACTTGATACCATAAACCAGTTTTCATATCTTGCAAACGTTTCACTTGCGAAGCTATTTTATTGAAAATAATCAGCATGGAGTCACGTCCCGCCTCATGTTTCGGAATAAAATCCAGTGCATCTACAAATGCCATAGCATACCATCCCATAGCACGTCCCCAGCTATGTTTTGACTGTCCGGTCACAGGATCCGCCCAACGTTCTTTATGGCTTACATCGCAAGCATGACGATATAAATCATTTTTCGCATCATAGGTATGGCGGGCCGCCATCAAAAACTGGTTGATAACGTCTGCATAAACATTCACTTCATTATTACGGAAAGCATATTCCGCATAGAAAGGCGCTCCCATATAGACACCATCCAGCCAAACCTGATTTGGATAAATTTTCTTATGCCAAAAGCCGCCATCGGCATTCCGAGGCTGCCCATCGAACTGGCTGCGTAGCAGGGCGAGTGCTTTCTTATACTTATCATCCTTGGTTTGCTCATAAATACGAAATAGAAATTTACCGGAGTTCACACGATCCAAACTATATTCCTGCAACTTGTACATCTTAATGGTCCCATCGTTATTGACCATCGTATCGGCGTATGCCAAAGCATAATCATAAATTTTCTTATCACCATAACGGTCGTACACATCCAGCATGGATTGAAGTTCCAGTCCATGACAATAGTCCCATTTCAATTTTGGCTGAAAATCAAGCTGCCAGGATTCAGGCCAACGAATCATTTCAGACTCTACCATACGCACTGACCAAGGTAGTTCCTTACTTACACGTTGCGCAGATACCCCTAAAGAAATTCCTAAGGATAATATCAGTAACAAGCCAGATACAAATAATTTACAAATAAAAATCTTTTTCATGAAATTGTTCATTTTGGGTATTAGACCTATTCTTTATTTACGAAACAAAAATAGCGTATTCTTACTAAACAAGTGTGTACTTTTCAGTACAGAAGGTAGATTATTTGGTTTTCGTGTACGGAAACGAGTAATTTTGTGCACGATAACGAGCAAATTTGTCTAAAATCGTCCTTTTTACTAAATATTATGCTTTTCCAGTTTGATTAATTAATAAAAGGTCTTATTTTTGACCCCAGTTTTTAATACATACTATTGTAAAACATAATCAATTACCAATTTAACACGCATAAAGAATGGAACAAGTTTTCAAGTACATCCTCGGTTTAGGAGCAGCTGTTATGATGCCAATAATCTTTACAATCATTGGCATGTGCATTAGGATGAAATTCAGTAAGGCTCTGAAGTCGGGCCTATTCGTCGGAGTCGGTTTTGTGGGTTTAGGAGTAGTCACAGCTCTGTTGACAACTAATTTTGACAATCCTTTAAAAACCATATCCGATTTATATCACCTGCAACTAAACGTGTTCGATATGGGATGGCCTGCCGCTGCCGCTGTTGCTTATAATACAGCTGTAGGTGCGCTAATAATACCTATATGCTTAGGTATTAATTTTTTAATGCTCATCACCAAGACTACACGAACAATAAATATCGATTTATGGAACTATTGGCATTTTGCTTTTATTGGTGCTGTGGCATACTTTGTTACAGGTGAAAATTTGGCATGGGGGTATTTTGCCGCTATTATCTGTTATGTTATTACGCTGGTTTGTGCAGACCTTACTGCTGAGAAGTTCCAAAAATACTATGATTTAGATGGAATATCTATTCCTCAACCGTTCTGCCAAAGTTTTATGCCTTTTGCCATTGTCATCAATAAAGCACTGGACAAAATACCGGGTTTCTCCAAATTAGACATTGATGCCGAAGGAATGAAAAAGAAATTCGGTGTGATAGGTGAACCGTTGGTATTGGGTGTCATTGTAGGTATGTTGATTGGATGGGCTGCACAGTTGGATATTAAGAAAATACTTTTCTTAGGCATTACAATGGGAGCTGTAATGGAACTTATTCCTCGTATTACTTCTTTGTTCATTGAAGGATTGAAACCTATATCTGAAAAGACATCCGAATTGGTAAAAGCCAAATTTAATGGCAAGAAGATAAACATCGGTATGAGTCCTGCATTGGTTATCGGACACCCTACGACCTTGGTAGTATCGGTTATCTTAATTCCTGTCAGTCTGGCATTGGCAGTATTTCTCCCGGGTAACCAATTCCTGCCATTAGCTTCTTTGGCTGGTATGTTCTACTTGTTTCCTATGGTATTACCTTTCACTAAGGGTAATGTATTGAAAACATTAATAGTAGGTCTCGTCACTCTGATTATCGGTTTGTACTTCGTAACCGACATGGCACCAGATTTTACTTTGGCTGCCAACAATGTATACGCCGAGACACATGACCCAACGGCACACATTCCTGATGGTTTCTCCGGTGGTGCAATTGATTTTGCGTCTTCTTTCTTCGGTTGGACCATATATAGAGGTATAAAACTCTCGTATGTGGGTGGTGCTCTGTTGGCTTTGGTAGCTATCGTATTGATGTTGATCAACCGTCGTGCCATCATCCGTAGCGAAAAGGTAGCAAAAGAGACTATAAAAGAAGCTTAAATTAATCATAGCATATTCATCTTAAAAGTTTATATTAGAAATGAAAAAATTAGCAATTGCCCTGATGTTGGGTGCTGCCGCATTGACGGCTTCCGCCCAAGTAAACTACAAAGTACAGACAGCCTGTCATCCGTCAGACGTAAAGCACTATGACACGGAACGTCTTCGTAGCTCTTTTATGATGGACAAAGTAATGGCTCCGGACGAAATTAACGTAACTTATACTCTTTACGATCGTTTGATTTATGGAGGTGCCATGCCTGTAAACAAGACTTTGAAGTTAGAAGTATTCCGTGAACTTGGTCCGGAAATCACTTATTTCCTGGAACGTCGTGAACTGGGTGTTATCAACACCGGTGGTGATGGAGTGGTTACCGTAGATGGTAAGGAATATCCGATGAAATACAAAGAAGCACTTTATGTGGGTTGCGGTAATAAGGAAGTTACTTTCAAAAGTAACGATGCTTCTAATCCTGCAAAATTCTATATCAATTCAGCTCCGGCTTACAAACCTTACGTTACTCAGCTGATTACCACTGACGTTAAACTCCAGAAAGCTAATCCTAAGAAATATGCTCTGGGAATTTCCGATCATTATGGAAAAATGGAAGACAGTAACGACCGTATCGTAAACCAACTGATTGTGAAAGATGTATTGGAAAGAGTGAAAGACGGTGGTACCAACCAATTGCAAATGGGACTTACGGAATTGGCTCCCGGTTCTGTATGGAACACTATGCCTGCTCACACTCATACACGCCGTATGGAGGCTTACTACTACTTCAACCTGACTCCGGGAAATGCTATTTGTCATTTGATGGGTGAACCTCAGGAAGAACGTCTTGTATGGTTGCACAACGAACAAGCCATCACTTCTCCTGAATGGAGTATCCACGCAGCAGCAGGAACCAGTAACTATACTTTCATCTGGGGTATGGGTGGTGAGAACCTGAAATATAGCGACAAAGATGAGATTAAATACATTGATATGAAATAAACTCTCTTTAATACAGAATAGGCATGGATTATTCTAATCCATGCCTATTTTGTCATTTTCTCCATGATTTACATCAAAAATTACACCAGAAACACAACACAAACCCCTACATTTGCAAATAAAATAACAAATCTATATCATGAGTACATTTCAAAACACACTGGGCAAAATGACCAATTATCGTTGGACTATTTGCGCCATGTTATTCTTCGCAACAACAGTAAATTACCTCGACCGTCAGGTATTGTCACTTACCTGGGACGAATTCATCAAACCGGAATTTCATTGGGATGAATCTCACTACGGAACAATTACTGCAGTTTTCTCATTTGTATATGCGGCTTGTATGCTATTTGCCGGCCGTTTCGTAGATTGGCTAGGCTCTAAAAAAGGATATTTATGGGCTATTGGCGTATGGTCAGTCGGTGCCTGTCTCCATGCCTTTTGCGGTATAATCACAGAACATTTTGTAGGTTTACATAGTGCAGCAGAATTAATGGGGGCTACCGGTGACGTAGTAGTGACTATCGCTACCATCAGTATGTACTGTTTCCTAGCAGCCCGTTGTGTACTAGCTTTAGGAGAAGCCGGAAACTTTCCAGCCGCAATCAAGGTTACTGCCGAGTATTTCCCCAAGAAAGACCGTGCATACGCTACTTCCATATTCAATGCCGGCGCATCTATCGGAGCGTTGATTGCTCCTATTTCTATTCCTTTATTGGCTAAAGTCTGGGGATGGGAAATGGCATTTATTGTAATTGGTGCGCTTGGGTTTATCTGGATGGGCTTTTGGGTATTTATGTATACAGCTCCTGCCAAGAGTAAGCATGTAAACAAGGCTGAATTAGAATATATAGAACAAGACAGCTACGAGATTGCGGGAGTTAAAGAGGAAAACCAAAAAGAGGAAAAGAAAATGGGCTTTTTGCAATGCTTCGGTTATAAACAGACATGGGCCTTTGCCATCGGTAAATTTATGACCGACGGTGTATGGTGGTTTTTCTTGTTCTGGACCCCGTCCTATTTGAACACACAGTTCGGTATCAAAACTTCCGAAGGACTGGGTATGGCACTCATTTTCACATTGTATGCTATCACCATGCTTTCCATTTACGGTGGTAAAATACCTACTATCATCATCAACAAAACCGGACTAAATCCGTATGCAGCGCGTATGCGTGCCATGCTGATTTTCGCATTCTTCCCGTTGTTGGTATTATTAGCACAACCTTTAGGCACTATTTCACCATGGTTCCCGGTTATTATGATTGGTATCGGTGGAGCAGCCCATCAATCATGGTCTGCAAACATCTTCTCCACTGTGGGCGATATGTTCCCGAAATCAGCAATCGCCACTGTTACCGGTATTGGCGGCATGGCAGGTGGCATCGGCTCCATGTTGTTACAATTCATTGCCGGTGAACTCTTTGTATATGCAGGAAACACTAATATGACATTCATGGGATTCGAAGGAAAGCCAGCCGGTTATTTCGTAATCTTCTGCGTATGTGCTGTAGCTTACTTGTTAGGATGGGTAATTATGAAAGGATTGGTTCCTAAATACAAACCTATCGTACTTGACTGATACAGAACCCAATAAGCATAAAAAAACAAAAAAGCTCTTTCTTACGAAAGAGCTTTTTTGTTCCCTTATCGGAACTGGATTTTAGCATTTAGCCCAACGGTAACAAATAAGGAAAACATTTTAAGGTGAAAAAAAGGGAAGTCTCACGACTTCCACAATTCTTCTAACCTTAAATCTAAATCTCTATGAAAAAAACGTGTTGCAAATATAACGCTTTATCCTACGCGAAGCTATTAATAAAATATATAAATTTAAGAAAAACATTTAATAAACATTAAATAACCACCTATAATAGTCATTCTTCACTCTACTAAAGTAAAAGGAGAAAAATCAGTAAAGCCAATGAAAGTTTACCAACTCAAAAGCATCTTACTGCTTGCAGCAAACGTGCATATACAGGATTTTGTTTCAGTAGTTGAGGTACACCGATCATAAACATCTGCTTACGGGCACGTGTCAACGCCACATTCAGTTTCCGATCTATTTGCACACCATCCTCTTCCGTCATATTGGCAAGAAATCTTAATTGATATGCCCGATTTACACAAAATGAGTAAATAATCACATCCCGTTCACTACCTTGAAAACGTTCTACTGTATCCACTAAAATATCATTCAAAGCAACAATACCCATAGCGGCAATCTCTTTCTTAATCAAAGCAATTTGACTACGGTAAGGAGTAATTATTCCCAATGTCCGCGTTACATCAAAACCACCCTCAGAAAACATATATTGCCGATAGACCTCCTTCGCCAACCGCGCTACAATTTGCGCCTCCGAGTGATTCATCTTGACAGACTGCATCACAGCATCGGGTACAGAAGGCAGAAAAGCGACACGGCAAGTCAACAAATCTGCGAACTCACTATCTGCCAACCCCGAAGCAAGTTCCAGTTTTCCAAATTGGTGCGGTAACCCTACCGGTTGTAAAAGTCCACCATAAAAGGCATGATTAGGAAAAGCGGCTACATCTACATTCATACGCCCTTGCCGGCAAAGCATATCAAAAGATTTGAAATTTGCCAGTTGACGGTTAACAACCGAAACAGGTAAATTTAAAGTAACATTCCGATAAAGTCTCTCAAAAAGTGAATCCTTCAAATTACGCAGTCCAATGGCACGCAAATTCTCGTCACATACCTCCGACTGCTCAGAAGATTGTAACACTACCGCAGGCAACTGCTTATGATCTCCAATCAAGATAAACTTACCAATAGCATTTCCTCCCGAAACACTACGGGCACAAAGCAGTCCCAACAACTGTGGCTCTAATATCTGAGTAGCCTCATCTATGATAGCTACATCAAAGGTTTTCAGTCTGAACAACTCTGTTTTGGCAGAAAGTGTAGCAACCGTTCCCACAAAAATCTGGCAACGCGACATACGTTCTTGTACCTCACGCCGGGTACTACACGGTTCAAGTACATTTTCTATTAAATATGAACGATAAGACACATCGCATGACAACTCATTACCGATGCGGATAAAATCGACTTCCGGAGTAATTGCAGTCAATGTTTTACAGATTTCATCCACCGCACGGTTAGTATACGAAAGTAACAAGATTTGTTTTCCTTCCCGATGAAACGTCTCGACCATATTACGCAAGGCACGGGAAGTCTTGCCCGTTCCCGGAGGACCAATCAACAAGAAATAATCCCGAGCCGCCCTTGCTTTCAAAGCGATACGTTCAAAATCATCCTTTGTTGAAGCTATGTCATCATCCAATGAAACATCAAACTCAGGCGGACGTTGATTTAACAACAAAGCCCGCCTTTCTGACGTGGCCGATAAAAAAGCGGAAAGTCCCCAATACATACTTCGGAAAGAAGTATCCATTATATCATGTTCCACAGCATAACGGCTATCCATTGGTAGAACAGCTATATTCTGTTGTGAGGCCCGAAGACGGATGCACAAATCCGTATCAGAAATCCATTCGATATTTCCTTTGAACACCATCTTATTGGTAACATTATCGGTATCTGTATTTCTTTCGTAAAGAACCACAGCGTCTCCCCGACGAAAGTTCGGGAGTCCCCCCTCACTTGGTTCCTCCCAAACAACCGGAACCCTTCGCAATGACAAATAAGGCTTATGTACATTTGCCGCACAATTCTCTTGTATTGTCAAATCATACAAAATCTCCCCACTCTCACACTTCTCAGCCAGTGTGGAAAGCCATAACGCAGCCGCGCCGGCAGGTCCTTCATAGTCCATATCCCCCGACTTGGAGGTATAAAGTTCTTTAGTGATAAAGTTGTAAAGCGTATAGAAATAAGACTTTTCCAAAGGTGACAATGTCTCAATGCGTTGTCTCACTACATCAATGGAAGGTAAAAGATACCGTTTCCACAACGTATTATCCAATTGCCGCTCGTTCAGCGTATCAGAATTAAGTTCCTGCAAGCGCTCTGCCGTATATTGCTGACTATTGCGTAATTGGATACTGTACTCATTCGCCACAATCCGGTTCCGCACGTCCATCACTCGGCGTACCATCGCCCACGATGGACGTGCCGGATAAAGTAACGGATAACGTGTATAAAGCAGGTAAGCTTTCACCCACCGGTGATTCATCCCCATGGAATACTCCAACACAGCTTGATAGAGCAACATCTGTACCTTGTTATTTTCCTTCGGTTCCACCTTACCCCGGATGGTATATTCATCTGCCTTACCCGACTTCATTTCAATGAACGAAGACATATCCCGCTGCATATAATCGAGCCGTCCTTGCAAGCCCAGAGCCTCGCAGATGTAAGAAGGTTCCAATACAGCATCCGTTTTATCCAGGTTATAGCCAGAAGTATGGAACGTTTCTTTCACTGTCTGCCGTATATTCTCGAAATGCCGTTTACAATCGGCAAAGAATTCCCGTTCCTTCTCCCGATCACGTAAGTCAGCGCATGCTGCCAGTTCGATGGGATAGGTACGGAAAGCTTTCTTCATACAAACTAGATAATCCGGCTCGTTGTCGGCATAAATCCACTCATCCAAAAAAAGGTTGGCGATATTACCAAGCAGAAGTGACCGTGTATTTTCAGGAAGCTGAAAACGAGCTAACAGATAGTTGGCAGGATGGTGACCGTAGTCTTTGAAACACTCCGCCAGTGAACTGATATCTATCAGATAATCAGGTTCCAATATAATGAATGAAGGAGTCAAAACTCCCGATTCATCCACAGCCACATCCAGCAGATTGAGTTGAGCATGACGCCATAACAAACGACAGGTCTCATTAAACTCCTCATTGACTTGCGGTATATTATAGCGTACCTTCAACGGCTCGTCTGCCACCGAATCTACAGGCAATACATATAAATAAGTATCATCAGCTTGCTGAAAACTGACACGCATACGTCGTACACGCTCCCTAGCAGGCGGGAGTACAATATAAGTAGCATCGGCACGTGGAAACAGGCGATAAAGTTCATCGGGAATATCCACTTCTGTCAGTCGCTTAACGAAGAAAGCCAACGTCTTGGCATCACGCAACAGATGTTCCCGCTGTGGCTCTACCTGCCGGTTCAGTATGGCATTGGAAGTCAGACGGAACGTGTGCAAACGGTTCTGCTCAACCACAGAAAGTCCTGTCTTGGAAGCTACAAAGTTGATACGTGCAGAGAGGTCAGTCATTTGTAAGCTACTGTCTGTCATCTGCGTACGACAAAGGTGTTCAAGGAGTTCACGCAACCGGCGATAAGCGGCGGCAAGAAGCACATCTTCACTTCTGCAAGCCGCTAACAATATATCGTAGTATTCATTGAATTCCTTCATACTTCGATATCCGCCAGTTCCTTGTTTTTCTTATCCTTAATCATCAATATACTCAACTCATAGAGCATATAGAGTGGAACCGAAACGACTGTCAATGTAAAAGGATCGCCTGTCGGAGTAATGATGGCAGCAACAATTACGATGACAACAAGCGCATGACGGCGATATCTCCGCAAAAGAGACTTATGCACCAGCCCCAACAAGGACAGCAGCCATGTCACCAACGGCAACTCAAATGCAAGTCCCATGCAGAGCACCAGCATCATAAAGTTGTCAATATACGAATTGAGAGAGATCTGATTTTCTATCGCCGCACTTAGCTGATAAGTAGACAAGAAGCGTAATGTCAACGGATAAACCATGAAATAACCTAGTAATACCCCCAGAAAGAACATCACCGTACCGATACACAACGCTTTTTTCACCCCCCTGCGTTCTTTCGGATAGAGCGCCGGACTGATGAACCGCCAAATTTCAAAGAAGATATAAGGCGCAGCCGTCACTACCGACATCCAAAATGCTGTAGACATGTGGATAAAAAACGGTGCCGCCAGATTGATATTAATCAGTTTTACATGAAATTCCTGTGTGAAGAACTCATCTTTCAGATCGAATATCTCACCAACATAACGCAACACATCATAAAAGATAAAGTCGTTATGGCAAGGTGCCAACACCACATTATCAAACAAATAGGGCATTGCAATAAAGTAACCGACCGCCAACAGAAACCACACACCAAGAATACGAAACAACACACGGCGCAATTCATCCAGATGATCCCAAAAGGTTAATTCTTTATCAGACATGATTATAAACAGGAAATTTAGTTTTCACTGTAGAAGACACAGAGATTATTATTATACTCTGTCAGTATCTGTTATCCTGAACTTGCCGAAGGGTCTCTTCTCCTCGTATACATAAAGAGAATAGACTTTTCAACAGGTTCAGACTATACCCTAATGAAATAATCAGAAGAGATTTTGAATGGAGCTAATGACAGATAGACCTGCTTATCAATAAGGGAAAATTTTGCGACCTCTGTATTCTTACGGTGAAAGAAAATTATCATTTTTTCTCCTCAGTCGGTTTATCCACTTCGTCTTTAGCCTTATTAATTTCTTCCTTCGCCTCATTCACGCCTTCTTTGAAGCTCTTCACGCCTTTACCCAATCCTTTCATTAATTCAGGGATTTTTTTACCGCCGAACAGCAACAATATAAGCAATGCGATAATAACCCATTCGGAACCACTGGGCAAGAAACCTAGTAAAAGTAAGTTTGTCATAGTTATACAGGATTAATTTGATGCAAAGATAGTGAAATAATGATTAATGATTGACGATTAATGTGTAATGATTGGCGAATAATGTGTAATGTTCGGTGATTAATCACAAACCAATAAGCCACAATTCTCATCAATCCTGATAATATACTCTCTTCACTCTCGTCGAAACACTCGTCAATACTTCATAAGGAATAGTTTCGAGCACATCGGAGAGAACGGTTATTGGCAAATGATCACCGAAGATTTCCACTGCATCACCTTCCTTACAGTCAATATCAGTCACATCTATCATGCAAACATCCATGCAAATATTCCCCACGTATGCGGCACGTTGCCCGTTCACCAAACAATAAGCACGACCGTTACCCAAGTGCCGATTCAGTCCGTCGGCATAGCCGATAGGAATGGCGGCAATGCGTGAAGGCCGTGTCAAGTGCCCTTTACGGCTGTACCCCACCGTATCTTCTTCGGGCACGTCCCGTATCTGGAGAATAGTAGTTTTCAACGTACTCACATTATTCATAATAGAATTGTCTATCGGACTGATACCATACAATCCCAGTCCCAGGCGCACCATGTCGAACTGCGCCCCAGGAAAACGCTCTATACCCGCAGAATTGCAGATATGACGAAGTATCTTATGCGGGAAAGCCTCCTGCAACTGCATCGAAGCCTTTTCAAACATCTCTATCTGCCTACGCGTAAACGCATCGAACTGCGGCGCGTCACTCCCCACGAAATGCGAGAAGACCGAACGGGCAATCACAGCATTCTGCCCCTTCAGGCGTTCTATTAACCGGGGCATATCTTCCGGCGCAAAACCAAGCCGATGCATACCCGTATCCAGTTTCACGTGAATGGGGAAGTTCGTGACCCCCTCTTTCTCCGCCTCCTTAATCAATGCATCCAATAAATGGAAACTATACACTTCCGGTTCCAGCTTATAGTCGAACAACGTCTTGAATGCCGTCATTTCAGGATTCATAATGATGATGCTTGCGGTGATACCTGCCTTACGCAGTTCCGAGCCTTCATCAGCAACAGCAACCGCCAGATAATCAACATGATGTTCCTGCAAAGTTTTAGCAATTTCATACGAACCCGCGCCATAGGCCGAGGCCTTCACCATACACACCATCTTGGTTTCGGGTTTCAGCTTGCCACGATAATAGTTCAGATTGGCAATCATCGCCCCCAGGTTTACTTCCAATATCGTTTCGTGCACCTTCTTTTCCAGTACCTCTGTGAGGGAATCGAAACCGAACTTACGTGCACCCTTTATCAGAATTATTTCATTTTCCAGCCGCAACTCCCCTTTTGCAATGGCACGCGTCAACGTATCCGTATTGGGATAGAAAGTTTTTTCGATGTTGAACCGTGAAGCACAAGTAGAAATCTCACTCCCCACACCGATAATGCGCTCTATGCCACGACTGTTCACCAATTGCGCCACTTGTCGGTAGAGCGTAGGCGTATTCTGCCCTGTCTCCAGGATATCCGAAAGAATCAGTGTCCGCTTCAAACCCTTGCTCTGCGAACGCCGGTACAGAAAATCGAGCGCAATATCCAGCGAAGCCAGATCGGAATTATAACTGTCATTTATCAACAGACAACCGTTCTTGCCCTCCTTTACCTCCAGACGCATAGCGATAGGTTCCAACTTTGCCATCCGTTCTGTAATTTTCTCGGCAGGAAGCATCAAATACAGACAGGCAGCCAAACAATTCAACGAGTTCTCTATGGAAGCATCGTCAATGAATGGTAGAGTAAACGTGTTGTCCATGTCCAGATAACGGTAAGAAATGACAGTAAAATCGTCCTTCTTATCCACCTTACTTATAAACAAAGGGCGTTCCATATCCTTACGACTCCATGCAATTTCACGCGCCGAAAGCATCGACTTGCCCACGCAATTACTGATAAATTCGTCATCGCCATTGTAAATCACCACATCACAGTTCTTGAACAACGCTAATTTCTCCATACACTTTTCCTGCAAGGAGAAGAAGTTTTCCTGATGCGCACCACCAATATTCGTCAGTATACCGATAGTAGGCTTTATGATATTCTGCAAAGCACGCATTTCCCCCGGCTCCGAAATCCCGGCTTCCAGCAGGGCGAGCTCAGACTCCTCATTCATCTGCCACACGGACAAAGGTACGCCAATCTGCGAATTGTAACTACGTGGCGAACGCACGATGATACGTTCGGGACTGAGCAACTGGTGCAACCACTCCTTCACAATGGTCTTTCCATTACTACCCGTAATACCGATAACAGGTATCTGGAAACGGTCACGATGCTGTTCCGCCAATTTTTGCAAAGCCTTTAAAGGACTTGCAACAATCAACAAATTGGCAGTCGACAGTTGATAATTGATAATGGACTGTGCCACCGTCTCACTCACTACGAAATTCCTCACACCCCGAGCATATAAATCCGGTATATATCGCGCACCGTCGTTCCGCTTGGTAGTCAGTGCAAAGAAAAGTGTTTCCTCGGGGAAACTCAATGAACGGCTGTCGGTAAGCAGCCAGTCAATGGTGGCCGGTGTATCCCCTACACGCCGTGCACCAATGATTTCAGTTATGCTTTCAATCGTATACGACATATTTCTCTCTCATTTTTGAAGTCTAAGTACGGGTATTTTCCGTTAAGTCGGTCTATTTTTAACACAATTTGTCCTAAAAAACGCTTATATTCTTCAGAATCCGGATGAAAGGGCTTATGCGACAACGCTCTATGTATATTTTCACTTTCTTCTATTATCTGTAACGTCTCTAAAGAGAAACAGGCCGATGAAAAGCGTTCCCAAACATAGCTGGCAGCTACTTCGGAAGGGTGCACCATGTCTTCTGCATAAAATCGATAATCACGCAACTCATCCAGCACCAACTCATAAGCAGGAAAGTAAAACACATTCCCCGAAAACACCTCCTGTAAACGGTCGATGGCAAGCAGTAGCGTGGCTTTGCTGAGTTGGTTGGCATGTAACCCGTCGCGCACATGACGGATAGGGCTAACGGTGAACACGATCTTCAGTTTTGGGTTTCGTGCCAGCAATCCCGACAGCAGCGAAGTATAGTCCGTCACAATCTCCTCTACCCCCAACCGACGACGGTTGAAACACTTCTCCGGCTGCTTGTGACAGTTGGCGACAATACATCCCGTGCTGTTCCGTTCATACACCCATGCCGTACCGAAAGTCAGCAACAGGCAATCCAGACTGAAAATATCATTGTGTGCCCGGACAATACGCCCGTTGATACGTCGCAAAGTTTCTTCCACTTCGGGTGACGAGAAATCGCCATGATGCATCGGGCTGTGCCAACATTCACGAAAGAAAAACAAGTCTTGCCGCCCATATATCTTTCCTGCCACAATTTCACGCAAAGCAGCAGAAATGGACAACGGATTATAAAGTACACCGTATGGGTTGACGTCGCAACGAAACTTGGCATCGACAAGCCGTTCCCCCATGCCGGTGGCAAAGCAAGAACCGATCGACATCAAACGGTCACTATGCGTAAGTTGCGGCAAGCCAGCGGGGAGGTAAACGGGAGTGTAGAAATTCATAATCTCCTCCTTCCCGTTACATCATCATATTCTTTCTAATCGAGAACTTAACAATAGCCATCGCATTGATAGCCGCCAGCGGCACATCCATCGGCTCGTGGTGCGGGTTGTAGCTCACCAGCTTCAGGCAACCTTCCTTGTCCGAACGGTTCACATATTTTACCGCCAGATACTCGTCACCATCGATGACGAATGAAACCAGATACATTTCGCCATAAATGACATGGCTGAAACTGTTTATCTCCTTGAACCCCACGATATCGCCCGATTTCAGTATGGGATACATACTATCCCCGCTGATGTATAGCGCGCCATCGCATACCGGAATGCTCGGTATCTGTATCCTCCCCACCACATACTGCCGTTTATCCGCCAGCAAGGTTTTCAGGTTGGCGGCGGCGGTGATGTCGTAAAGCGCCACACTACGGTCGTCCACAACCTCTGGTGTTTTAGGATTGTGGAGTATTTCTACTTCACCCTGTGCCCACTCGTCTCCACACTGCTTCTGCTTGTGTGCCGGACTTCCCTTACCTGTGAGCAACCAGTTGTAGTCCACCTCTTTCAGCCGCTCCAGCAACAGTGGAAAGTCTATACTATTACGTGCAATCCAGTTACTCAGGGTAGAACGGGATACTCCCAGATAGGAGGCCAAGGCAGCATCAGTCTTCAAGTCGAGCACTCTCTTGGCACGCCCTACGATTTCCGACACATTGAACAATAAATCTCTTTTTTTTTCCATAGACACAAGTTATGTAATATTTTATTATACTGCAATGTTTATCATTGTATAACTTTGACTCATTTACCTCATTTCCACTCAATTCTGAACGATTTTTAAACATCAGCGGCACAATCCGTTTCTTACTTGAAAACGCATCTATCTTTAATGTGACAAACGTACGCAAATTGTTTCTAAAACACAAATAATTAAAGCTAATAATTATAAAGTGAGGGAACTATAGATACACCATGAGGAAACTATAGACCTGTCGCGAGGGATATATAGATGCCACACGAGGAATATATAGACCTGTCACAAGGGAGCTACAGACGCCTCATTTCATCCTGAAGCGCAAAGACCTCTACCAACAGGCGCAAGATGTAACATTAATGCCCCAAAATGTAACATTAACATCTCAAAATGTAACATCCGGTACACATAGCATAGCATAGAATAGCATAGAATAGAATAGAATACTCCCTCCTCAATAGTTCCCCCGAAACCGGAGGAACTCAAGACACAGGCTGTCCGCAGCCTGTGGATGAAAAGGGAGATTTTTCGATACGGAAAGATATGTCGACCGGGGAAGTACCTGTTGAGCCTGTGCAGGAGCAGGCAAATAACCGGCTATTTACCAAAACACATTTCGTGAACAAAAAACAGTGGTTTTAATTTTCACACACCACATGCAAGCCTTACATTTGCATCGTGATTAAGCTTAAAACACAAAAACAAAACTATTTTATCAACCGATTTAACACAATTCACACATGAAAAGACCCAATTTTAAAACAATGGCAGCATGCCTGCTCCTGGTTTGCGGCATGCCATGTCCCGTGTCCGGGCAGTCCGTCCCGGGCAGTTACGACATCGCCGCACGTTCCCAATCATTCTGTCCGGCTTCCAAGCAGGCCTCGGAGCTGTTCTGCAAAAAGCCGGAGGCTATGGATTACTCCACCGGACGAGCCACGATACGCATACCGGTTTACACCATCCGTACAGCTTCGTTCACTCTCCCCATCTCGCTTTCCTACACTACCGGAGGGATAAAAGCCGAACAGAAAAACGGATCGGTAGCCTTGGGATGGACGCTGGAGGCAGAACCCGTCATCAGCCGTGAGGTGCGCGGATTGCCCGACGAACGATCGTTCCTGTACGACAAGTCAAACCTGACCCGCTTGCCCGATATCTATAAGGTAAGGATAGGACAGGGAACCTGCGACGTGCTTGAAGACATTTTCCACATGAAGCTCATCGACGCATCGGCCGACTTTGTGCTGCAACAAGCCGACAGCCACCAGTTCATCCCCCGGCTGTTTCACCGTCCGGAGCTGAAAGTGTCATTGGGCGAAAGCGAAACCAAGGTCAACGACAGTTTCAACAACCAGCTGAGGGTTATCGATGGAGCCGGAAACAAGTACCTTTTCGGGCAAGATGCCAACGCGAGGGAGGAAACGAGCCTCGTAAACTCCTATTCCGCACAAACGGCCTGGAAAGCTTCCGAGATCACTTCGCCCGATGGCGACAGGATAAGTTTCAGCTATTACACCGACCTGCCGGACGAGGTTTACAAGGGTGCTTACGACTATTACGCCACGGAAGACAATTATCCCGACTACCATGTGCCGTCACCGGGGACACCTCCCCACCCGGGCTACTGGGCGGGAGTGAACGGACAAGAAAACTACTATTACATGAACGGGACAACCATACAGCCCGGCGGGACCCCGAAGCCGGTTTTTGAGAAGTGGGGGGGCGTGGGTAACCGCAGCTACTTCGGGGCGGTGGCCACGGTAAAGGTGCGCCCGATAAAGGGTATTGCTTTCAGTGGCGGCACGGTGAGTTTCTCTTATTCTTCCACCGGAAACTGCCTGGAAAAAATCCTGGTGAAAGATACCCAAGGGAATGTAGTGCGCAGCGTTACCCTGATACAGAAAAAGGCCGGTCATGGCAGGATCCTGCTTGAAGCGCTGAAAATAGCCGACGGTGACGGCAATACGGTCGAAACGTACAAGATGAACTATTTCGGGGGAGATTATGACCCTGCCACCAAAGCCGTTGACTACTGGGGATATTATAACGGGAAAAGCGGCAATACGGATTTTGTACCGAGACAGACGGTGAGTATCACCAACAACCGGCAGACGTACTCGTTCACGATAGGCGGCGCCGACAAAAGCGGCGACCTGTACAGTGCCAGAATCCATACCCTGTCGGACATCACCTATCCTGCGGGCGGAAAAACGGTGTACGCCTATGGACTGAGCCGCATTCCCGCCCCGGACAGCGCTTCGGGATACATAGACGGGGGACAACTCCGGATTACGGAAATAACGGACTATCCCGTCGCGGGACATCCCGTAAAGCGTGTCTTCAAGTATTATTCGGGCGACAACGAGGAAGGAATCGGAAGTACCCGTTTCCCGATGTGCAACCTGACCTATCGGCAGAAGATGAAGAAGTACTATGTAAGCAGCAACCAGATCGCCCCCGATGTCCGCCCGGTAGACTACACGCTGTACACGCACAGCAATTCGGTGACCCAAGACCAGGACGTGTATTTCGACAAGGTTATGGAGTTTGTAAACCCTCAAGGTTCCCAGCCCGCTCCAGGTTCCGTTCCCGAACTTTCCGCGGAGAGACAAGTCGGCGAATCTACCGTCCATCATTTCGATAACCGTGCGGTGTGGCCCGACTCCTATTATACGAATCCGGACAACTTGCATAACATTGACGAGCCTGTCAACAACAGGGTACTCCTCCAAGCCGGGAAACGCACCGACATCATCAACCACGACCGACAAGCCGGCAGCGTGTCTTCCCTGCCCCGCCATTCTTTCCACGACATCAGTGACTTGCGCAGGCTTTCGTTGATAGAAGGAGCGACGGATGCAATGGTGGCTTCCAGTTCGAAACTCCGTGAACTCTATCAAAACAGCTACAGCCACAGGACAGGAAAGGGTTATACGGTAGTGGATGCGGAGGACGGTTCGCAGACTGTCACGGTTTACGGGAACGACACCGTGCTGACGCGCTCCGTTTCCAAAATCCACGAAAACAGGTATAACCTGATCCGTGAAAGCAAAACGGACAATAGCGACGGGACGTATGACCGGGTGGTGTACACTTATCCGTTCGACCGCTCCAAGACCATAGATGCCGCCATGACCGCCTCCAATGAGCTGTCCACTCCGGTCGAGGCCCGTTATTATTCGGACGGTAATCTGCTGAAAACGGTGCGCTACCGTTATGAACAGGGAGCCGTGAACCGCGGCTACAGCCTGTCGGCGGTGGAAGAAAGCGTGAATGCCGCCAATACCCAGTTCAGGGATGTAGAGACGTATTCGCGTCCTTTGAAATGCGGGCGTCCCTGCCAGGTGACTTCCCGCGACGGGACAATCACCACTTACCTCTGGGGATACGGCGGAAAGGATATCATTGCGGTGGCACATAACCTGTCCCTTTCGGTTTTCGAGACGGCCGGTATCCAACCCGAAACCTTGGCTGCAAGCCACGACATCGGGCAACCGGTTTACGACATCATCGAGCAGGTGCGCAAGGACAACCCGCAAGCGCAGATTACCGCATACCGCTACCGCCCTTTAGTGGGAGTGATACAGGAGACAGCTCCCAACGGAATGTCCACCTACTACGAATATGACTCCCTGGGGCGTCTCACTACAATCAAAGATACTAATAAAACGAACCTTTCAACCATAGAATATCATGAAGTCAATCCATAATAAAACAAACAGCAAACTCTACGGGGCATTGCTCGCCCTGCTGGTGACGTTCCTTTTCCCACTTACGGCGGGAGCGCAAAAGACCTTCACGGAGGACATGTCCCTATCACAACCGGACCGCAACCCGCAGACATTCAACATTCCGGCAGAGTATTCCGCAGTAGACATCACCCTACGGTTCCACATCGACAAGCCCTCCATGTTCGGCCCCGTATTTTTCAGTCCGTCCGCAACCACCGGCAGCTCTTCTTCCTTCCCGTTGGGATATACGGTCAGGCTCTTCAAGATAGCGGACGATGGTGCCCGCCGGGAATATACGTTGAAATACCGGCCGATGACCGGTCGCCCTTGCGGCATGAACGCGTATGTCTCTTCCGGCGATTACATGGCGCAGGTGGCCCTGAAGAATAATACGTCAGCGCATGAACTGCGTTTCACCTTTATTATCGACAACCTGTTGCCGCCATATTCTCTTGACGTTCCGGTCCCGGCACCTGTCTACCCCGGCCTTATCCCTTATATACCGGAACCCGATTCCGACCCGTCGTATGCTTCACCGGTGGCAGGCATCACCTCCGGACGGAGTTACATCCGCCGGAAACTGATGCTGGACACCTCGGGAGGATGCCTGGACCGGATACAATACTTCGACGGGCTGGGCCGCCCGGTGCAGACGGTACGGAAAGGCGTGACCCCGGGAGGGAAAGACCTGGTGGATTTCATCGACTACGACAAACGTGGCCGTGCATGGCGGCAATGGAACGCGGTTCCCGTATCGGGAATGAGCGGGGCTTTCATCTCCAACATGCCCGAACAGGCACCGGGCATCTTGGGAGACACCCGCCCGTATTCGGAAACCCTCTACGAAGAATCTCCCTGGGGACGTCCCTTGCTGATGACAGATGCCGGCATTGCCTGGAAGGAACATCCCGTGCAGACGGTGTATACCCTCAACAGGGCTTCCGGGGAATATTCCTGCCGACAGTACAAGGCGGGTAGCGACGGTACCCTCCAAGATGCGGGCATGTACCCATCGGGGACGCTCGAAGCGGTAAAGACCACGGATGAAGACGGCAAGGTGTCGTATACCTTTACCGACAAGCGGCAACGCACGGTGCTGACCCGCCTGAAACAGGGGGATGAAACTTACGACACCTATTATGTATATGATGCGGAAGGCAACCTGGGATTCGTACTCCAGCCGATGTACCAAAGCCATGCCAACCTTGACTTGTATGCTTTCCGGTACGAATACGACGCCATGCAACGCTGTATCAGCAAGAAGCTTCCCGGCGCGGAGCCCGTGGAGTATGAATATGACAGCTGCGACCGCCTTTCTTTCTCGCAGGACGGCAACCAACGTCCAGCGGGCAGATGGAGCTACTACCTGTATGACGCTTTCGGAAGGCTGACGGAACAGGGGGAGTGTTCTTCGAAAAACCTTTCCTCAGGCCGCACGGCACATGTGAGGAATTTCTATGACGGCTATGCGGCATTCCGCGAAGCCACGGGCTATGACAGCGCCTTCCACGATGACACTTCGGGTTATGCCCACGGGGCACTGACGGGAAGCGTGACAACCTCCTTCGGAAGTGACACGCCTGTCTTCAAGGCTTACTATTACGACAACAAGGGCCGCACCGTCAAGGTTGTCGAAAGCAATCTGCTGGGCGGTTACGAGACTACCGGTACGGTATATACGCTGACGGACAAGCCGCTCACCGTGACACATACGCATACGGGAAGCGGGAAGCTGACACGGACGGAAACGTATGCCTATACATACGACCATGCCGACCGGCTGAGCCGGGTGGAACACACGCTGGACGGTGCGAAGGTGACACTGGTTGCCAACACGTATGATGAATGGGGACGCCTGTCTTCCAGGACTTTCCACGGCTCTTCCACAAATTCGCTGGCCTATACTTACAACATCCGCGGCTGGTTGACGGAAATCGGCGGAGGGAAGTTTACACAGGACCTGTATTACAATACGGGCAATGGTACGCTCTGCTACAACGGAAATATCAGCAGCATGACCTGGAAAACGGGCAACGAGAGCAACATACGCGGATACAAGTTTGACTACGACGGGGTGAACAGGCTGGCAAGCGCCATGTACGGGGAGACCGCCTCCATCGACAGCAATACCGACCGTTTCACGGAACGCGTGACGGGTTATGACAGCAATGGGAACATCACCGGCTTGCAGCGCTACGGGCAGACTTCGGTAGCCGGTTATGGCCTGGTGGACAACCTGTCATTCACGCTGGACGGAAACCGGTTGAACCGGGTGGACGATGCCGCGACCGCTTCTGCCTACAACGGCAGCTTTGAGTTCAAGGACGGCGTGAAGCAGGCTGGTGAGTACGCTTACGATGCGAATGGCAATCTGACGAAAGATTTGAATAAGAATATCATTGATATTCAATATAATGTATTAAATTTGCCTTCAGCAGTGACTTTTGCGGATGGAAGTGTGATATCCTATCTGTATAGTGCCGATGGGGTGAAGCTACGGACTGTGCATACCATTAATGGTACCGCCACAACAACCGACTACTGCGGGAATGTGGTCTATGAAAACGGGGTTGCCAGGTTGCTGCTGACTGAAGTCGGGTATATTACTCTGAGCGACAAGAAGTATCATTACTACCTGCAAGACCACCAGGGAAATAACCGGGTGGTGGTAAACCAAAGCGGCAGTGTGGAGGAGACGAACCATTACTATCCGTTCGGAGGCGTATTCGCTTCTTCGGGGAATGTACAACCTTACAAGTACAATGGCAAGGAACTGGACACGAAGAAGGGGCTGGACTGGTATGATTACGGGGCAAGGCGGCATGATGCGGCACTGGGAAGGTTTACGACGGTGGATCCGATGGCAGAGAAGTATTACTCAACCAATCCGTATGCGTATTGTTTGAATAATCCTATAAACTTCATTGACCCTACCGGACAGTTCGTAAGCCCTATTTATGATAGAAATGGCAGATTATTAGGTACGGATGATGAAGGATTGGAAGGTAAAGCTATTATCATGGATAAATCAAACTTCAAACAAGGAATGTCCCATGAAGAGGCATTAAGTCATAGCTTAGGGTATGAAGGATTGATTGATGACCAGGCACGTTCCAATTATACAACAAGCTACACAGAACTGAAGGATAGGCCGGATTATGATGGTTATTTAACTAAAAGTGAAGCAGATGCTTGGTGGAGAGGGAAATCGGGAGAACCATTATTTGTGGATCAGAGTAAAATAGAATTGCATGGAATAAATACTTCATCTTTCAAAAAGAAAAATCCCATATCTAAAAACTTTATATGGAGATTGACTAATACCGGAAAAGTTTATGGTACATTGAAAATGACTTTGGTAGATGCAGAAAAAGGGAAAGTTTTTATCGGTTTGAAAAGTTATATGGATAAATATGATTTCAATATGGACGGAAGATTCTTTCGAGATTTTGCAACATGGGTCGGAAGACCGGGAAAAGCGAATGACGGAAAAGATTTCTTAATACATAGTTATGGATATGCGATTGTGCCAGTAATAAAATGAGATAATGAGAAAAAAAATAGGTTACATATTGTTAGTGGCGGTAACCGCCTTTATAGGCTATAGTATTTTTAAAGAGACAACATGGTCTCCTTTGGAAAAAAAGGATTTTAACTATCTTTTTCCAAACTATGATGATAATGCTATAATTGTTTATCACAAAGATTTTATTGGTTGGAGTCATGGTGATTACTTTGAGATGTTTATATATCGATTGAATAATATACATATTGAACCAAGTTATCCTAAAATAAAACAAGATTGGGAATATACCACACTTCCTGATACTACAAAAGTTATAAAATGGCTTAATTGCCCAATAGATTCGATTACACAAGCTAAATATAATTACGAATTAGCATGGATTACAGATAGCGAAGTAAATGAAAGAAAAATGTTGAAGAACGATTTGGAAGATGTGAATAATTATTATAGTTGCATCTATGTAAGTGGCCTTCAAAAATACTTTTTGTTGTATAGTCCTTCAAAAAAAATATTATATTACATACGGCAAAATGGATTTTAAACTGTTCTCCGTCACAGCGGATGTTCTCCATCCTCTGTCTCTGAATATCAGAATTTTTAATTCGATACACTAAATGAATCCCTGCTTATGTCATCAAGCCTAAGCAGGGATTTTCATGTTTCCGGTACGAATACGATGCCATGCAACGCTGTATCAGCAAAAAGCTTCCCGGCGCGGAGCCCGTGGAGTATGAATATGACAGCTGCGACCGCCTTTCTTTCTCGCAGGACGGCAACCAACGTCCAGCGGGCAGATGGAGCTACTACCTGTATGACGCTTTCGGAAGGCTGACGGAACAGGGGGAGTGTTCTTCGAAAAACCTTTCCTCAGGCCGCACGGCACATGTGAGGAATTTCTATGACGGCTATGCGGCATTCCGCGAAGCCACGGGCTATGACAGCGCCTTCCACGATGACACTTCGGGTTATGCCCACGGGGCACTGACGGGAAGCGTGACAACCTCCTTCGGAAGTGACACGCCTGTCTTCAAGGCTTACTATTACGACAACAAGGGCCGCACCGTCAAGGTTGTCGAAAGCAATCTGCTGGGCGGTTACGAGACTACCGGCACGGTATATACGCTGACGGACAAGCCGCTCACCGTGACACATACGCATACAGGAAGCGGGAAGCTGACACGGACGGAAACGTATGTCTATACATACGACCATGCCGACCGGCTGAACCGGGTGGAACACACGCTGGACGGTGCGAAGGTGACACTGGTTGCCAACGCGTATGATGAATGGGGACGCCTGTCTTCCAGGACTTTCCACGGCTCTTCCACAAATTCGCTGGCCTATACTTACAACATCCGCGGCTGGTTGACGGAAATCGGCGGAGGGAAGTTTACACAGGACCTGTATTACAATACGGGCAATGGTACGCTCTGCTACAACGGAAATATCAGCAGCATGACCTGGAAAACGGGCAACGAGAGCAACATACGCGGATACAAGTTTGACTACGACGGGGTGAACAGGCTGGCAAGCGCCATGTACGGGGAGACCGCCTCCATCGACAGCAATACCGACCGTTTCACGGAACGCGTGACGGGTTATGACAGCAATGGGAACATCACCGGCTTGCAGCGCTACGGACAGACTTCGGTAGCCGGTTATGGCCTGGTGGACAACCTGTCATTCACCCTGGACGGCAACCGGTTGAACCGTGTGGACGATGCCACGACCGCTTCTGCCTACAACGGCAGCTTTGAGTTCAAGGACGGCGCTTCACAGGCTGGTGAGTACACTTACGACGCAAATGGCAATCTGACGAAAGATTTGAATAAGAATATCATTGATATTCAATATAATGTATTAAATTTGCCAAGTAAGGTCGTGTTCAGTGACGGCAGCGTCATCTCCTATGTTTATGCGGCGGACGGAACAAAGCTGCGCACCGTGCATACAATTGGCGGTGCGGCCACCACAACCGACTATTGCGGGAATGTGGTCTATGAAAACGGTGTTCAGAAGCTGTTGCTGACGGAGACGGGATATGTGACCTTGAACGACAAGAAGTATCATTACTACCTGCAGGACCATCAGGGGAACAACCGGGTGGTGATGAGTCAGGACGGCAGTGTGGAAGAGACGAACCATTACTATCCGTTCGGGGGCGTATTCGCTTCTTCGGGGAATGTACAACCTTACAAGTACAATGGCAAGGAACTGGACACGAAGAAGGGGCTGGACTGGTATGATTACGGGGCAAGGCAGTATGATGCGGCGCTGGGAAGGTTTACGACGGTGGATCCGATGGCAGAGAAGTATTATCCGGAAAGTCCTTATAGCTATTGCGGAAATAATCCGATAATGTTTATTGACCCTGATGGACATATGAAGGTAATCTACAATCCTGACGGGACATATAAAGAGACTACTCATAACAACTGGTTTCATAATACTTTTATTGGCCGTCAAGAATACATTGCTTATAAGGAAGGGAATGTAAAATTGTCAGAGCAGGAATTTTGGAATTGGCAACGAACCGGAAGTTATAGTAGTATTCAAGGTACGGGTAATATGACAAATATTGAGTTTACATTGGATGAACCGGCAAAGGGAGTGGTAGACGGTATAAGCAAATTCATACTTTCCAGTGTTTATTCATTGGTAAATTCGCCTAAGGTTGTATTGACAGGGAGGACTTGGTCAGGAGCATCACAGACTTCGACTGAAACAATGGGAGCGTTTATTGATGTAGTCAGTAATAATATACCATTTTCAAAGATGAGTAAAGTGGGCAATCCGGGTTCATGGTACAAGTTTAAGAAAGCTAATAAACATATACCTGCATTGAAAAGAAAAGGTGTTTATAATGCTGAGGTAAGGAGATATGAAGGGAAAACAAGGAATATAGATATATTCAATAAAGAAAAAAATACAATAGAAACTATTAAGTATACTCATAATCAACAAAACGAGGAGGAATGATGACGCCAGATTTAATTGGAGCATTTATTTGCTGGATATTAAAAGGATGTAGAACTAACTTATTTAAAGATGAATGGAATATTGAAAAAGAAGTTCGAAATAGAATTATTGCATATGTTCTAGCTTTTATTTTATTAATAAGTCTATTCGTTTCTTAACTGTTCACTATTATTGTTTCTTTCGTTACAGCAATGGCTCTTCATCTCTCAGTTTTGAATATCAGAATTTCTAATTCGACAAACTAAATACTCCCTTGCTTATGTCACTGAACATAGGCAAGGGTTTTCATTATTATCCAAAACTATCTATGAGACTTTTCAGTTATCACGCCCTACACGCTGCTACGGAGTGGGTAACGCTTTCAAAAAGATCTGGCAAAGACCGCTTGTATAATGACAGTAACCTGAATTTCTTTACTGAGAAAGTGACGGAGTAATCTTTGATTATAGGATAGGAATTACCCACTTCCTTCAAAGTAAACGTCCTTCTCTCTCACTGTTTCGAAAGCACCAATATTTTTAACTCGAAAAAGCCCAAAGTGAAAGGATTTTATAATGGCTTTTCATCACAATCCATTTTCTTTTGCTATTTTTGCAATTTGTAATGCTCAGATTAGTAATGAAGACTGAAATAACAACATATAACTTGCTAAATTCTATTTCTTATCCTGAAGACCTGCGAAAGCTTAGTGTAGAGCAACTTCCGGAAGTCTGCAATGAATTGCGGCAGGATATTATAAAGGAACTTTCGCGCAACCCTGGACATTTTGCAGCAAGCTTGGGAACAGTAGAGCTGACAGTGGCTTTGCATTATGTTTACAATACTCCTTATGATCGTATCGTATGGGATGTGGGACATCAGGCTTACGGTCATAAGATATTGACCGGACGACGGGAGGCTTTCTCCACCAACCGGAAGTTCAAAGGGATACGTCCCTTCCCTTCCCCTGAAGAAAGCGAATATGATACTTTTACCTGCGGACATGCGTCGAACTCTATTTCAGCAGCGCTCGGTATGGCCGTAACTGCAGCAAAGAAAGGGGAAGAAGACCGCCATATAGTTGCCATATTGGGTGACGGAAGTATGAGTGGAGGACTGGCGTTCGAGGGGTTGAACAATGTCTCATCTACCCCAAACAATATGCTGATTATCCTTAACGACAACGACATGTCAATAGACCGTAGTGTAGGAGGAATGAAACAATATCTTTTCAACCTCACTACCTCGAACCGTTACAATCAGCTACGTTTCAAGATGTCTAAAGTGTTGTTCAAGATGGGATTACTGAATGAGGAACGCCGGAAAGCCTTGATACGCTTTGCCAACAGCCTGAAGTCTATGGCTGCCCAGCAGCAGAATATATTCGAAGGAATGAATATCCGTTACTTCGGTCCTATCGACGGCCATAATGTAAAAAATCTGGCACGTATCCTACGGGATATCAAAGACTTGAAAGGACCGAAAATCCTACATCTGCATACTACCAAAGGAAAAGGATTTGAACCTGCCGAAAAAGCTCCGGGCATCTGGCATGCTCCCGGTAAATTCAATCCGGAAACGGGTGAACGGATCAAGGCAGACACGACCAACCTGCCCCCACTCTATCAGGAGGTTTTCGGTGAGACATTGGTGGAATTGGCTGAAAAGAACCCGAAGATTATGGGTGTCACTCCTGCCATGCCTACAGGTTGCTCCATGAACATATTAATGAAAGCCATGCCCGATCGTGCTTTCGATGTGGGTATTGCCGAAGGACATGCAGCCACTTTCTCAGGCGGTATGGCAAAGGAAGGATTGCAGCCGTTCTGCAATATCTATTCTTCTTTTATGCAACGGGCATACGATAATGTGATACATGACATTGCATTGCTTCGTTTACCCGTTGTGCTCTGCCTGGACCGTGCCGGACTGGTAGGTGAAGACGGACCGACACATCATGGCGTATTCGACTTGGCATATTTCCGTCCTATTCCTAATATAACTGTATCTTCACCGATGAACGAACATGAACTACGCCGATTAATGTACACGGCACAACTGCCGGACAAAGGACCGTTTGTCATCCGCTATCCACGCGGACGTGGCGTGCTGGTGGATTGGAAATGTCCGTTAGAAGAAATTCCCGTCGGTAAAGGACGAAAGTTAAAAGACGGTAAAGATATCGCTGTCATAACCCTTGGGCCAATAGGAAATATCGCTGCCCACGCCATCAAGCGGGCAGAAGAGGAAAAAGGGCTTTCTATTGCACATTATGACCTGCGTTTTCTCAAACCGATGGACGAAGCATTATTGCATGAAGTGGGACGTTCATTCCAACGTATCATTACAGTGGAGGACGGTGTGCTGAAGGGTGGCATGGGAAGTGCCGTGCTCGAGTTTATGGCAGATAACGGTTATACACCACACATACAACGTATCGGCGTGCCTGACAAGTTTATAGAACACGGCTCGATACCGGAATTGTACAGGTTATGCGGAATGAGTGAAGAGGAGATCTTTAATCAATTGATAATGAATAATTGGCAGTGAAAATAATTATTGCTGGTGCCGGCGCAGTAGGCACACACTTGGCTAAACTGTTGTCCCGCGAGAAACAGGATATTATATTGATGGACGACAATGAGGAGAGGTTGAGTACACTTAACTCAAACTTCGACCTGATGACTGTCACCGCATCACCAACTTCTATCAAAGGGTTGAAAGAAGTAAATGCAGGTGAAGCAGATTTGTTTATCGCAGTTACTCCTGACGAAAGCCGGAATATGACTGCATGCATGTTGGCAACCAACCTTGGTGCACAGAAAACCGTTGCACGTATTGATAATTACGAATATTTATTGCCGAAAAACAAAGAGTTTTTCCAGAAATTGGGCGTAGATTCACTGATTTATCCGGAGATGCTCGCCGCTAAAGAAATCGTATCTTCCATTCGTATGAGCTGGGTTCGCCAATGGTGGGAATTCTGCGGTGGAGCACTGATACTGATAGGTGCCAAAATGCGTGAAAAGGCAGAGATACTGAATATTCCCTTACATCAATTGGGCGGACCGGAGTTGCCTTATCACGTAGTCGCCATCAAGCGCGGTAATGAAACGCTTATTCCACGAGGTGACGATACAATTAAACTACATGACATCGTTTACTTCACAACCACCCGCAAATATGTGCCGTATATCCGGAAAATTGCCGGAAAGGAGGATTATGCCGATGTACGTAATGTGATGATCATGGGAGGAAGCCGTATCGCCGTACGTACCGCACAATATGTTCCCGACTACATGCAGGTAAAGATTGTAGACAATGATTTGAACCGTTGTAACCGACTGACAGAGCTATTGGACGATAAAACCATGATTATCAACGGAGACGGACGGGATATGGATTTGCTTGTGGAAGAAGGTCTGAAGAATACGGAAGCTTTCGTTGCACTGACCGGTAATTCGGAAACAAATATCCTCGCCTGCCTGGCAGCTAAACGCATGGGTGTCAGCAAGACGGTAGCAGAAGTAGAAAACATAGACTATATCGGTATGGCCGAAAGTCTCGACATCGGTACGGTTATCAACAAAAAGATGATAGCCGCCAGCCACATCTATCAAATGATGCTGGATGCTGACGTAAGTAATGTAAAATGCCTGACTTTTGCCAATGCCGATGTTGCGGAATTTACCGTGAAAGCCGGATCCAAAATCACCAAGCACCCGGTAAAAGACCTGGGATTGCCTAAAGGAACTACTATCGGAGGACTTATCCGCAATGGAGAGGGTGTGGTAGTAATGGGTAATACACAAATACAAGCGAACGACCACGTAGTAGTATTCTGCTTGAACATGATGATTAAGAAAATCGAAAAATACTTCAATTAATTGAGAATAAAAATTGATTAACTTTAAAACGATCATACGGATAATCGGTATTCTACTGTTATTGGAAACAGTCATGTTACTTTGTTGTTCCGGCGTATCCTACTATTACGGCGAGAACGACTTGCTTGACTTCTGGAAATCCGGGGGGATCACGGCAGGCATAGGTTTATTGTTGGTAATAGCAGGTAAAGGAGGCGAACGCCAATTAACCCGTCGTGACGGATATGTACTGGTGAGTTTAGCTTGGGTCGCTTTTTCGCTTTTCGGTATGTTGCCATTCTACATCAGCGGATATATTCCAAGCGTCACAGATGCTTTTTTTGAAACGATGTCCGGCTTTACAAGTACGGGAGCCACCATACTTGACAATATAGAATCTTTACCGCACGGACTACTCTTCTGGCGCAGTATGACGCAGTGGATAGGCGGACTGGGAATTATCATGTTCACCATCGCCGTACTTCCCATTTTCGGTGTAAGCGGTCTGCAGGTATTTGCAGCAGAAGCAAGTGGTCCCACACACGACAAGGTACATCCACGTATCGGTATCACCGCCAAATGGATATGGAGTATCTATGCCGGAATTACATTTATTTTGGTCACCTTGCTGATGATGGGAGGAATGGACTGGTTTGACAGTATCTGTCACGCTTTTGCAACCACCGGTACAGGTGGTTTTTCCACCAAGCAAGCTAGTGTGGCATACTATAACTCCCCCTATATAGAATATGTAATTTCAGCTTTTATGTTTATTTCCGGTATCAACTTCACACTACTGCTGTTCTTCGTCAACCGGAAATTCAAAAAAGTTTTTAATAATGCAGAATTGAAATGGTACTTTTGGTCAGTGGTATGCTTCACCGGACTGATTGCAGTTGTACTCTATTATACAAGTCCCATGGGTACAGAAGAAGCTTTCCGCAAATCATTGTTTCAGGTCATTTCACTGCAAACTTCCACAGGCTTTGCTACAGATGACTATATGTTGTGGACTCCTGTTTTGTGGGGACTACTGACAATAGTAATGATGATGGGTGCTTGTGCCGGCAGTACGACGGGAGGATTGAAATGTATCCGTCTGGTCATCCTTGCCAAAGTATCACAAAATGAATTCAAGCACATATTACACCCTAATGCTGTACTTCCGGTAAGGATAAATAAACAGGTCATATCTCCTTCCATCATATCTACGGTACTGGCATTCTGTTTCCTATACTTAGTGATTATCATCATCAGCATACTGTTGATGATGGGGATGGGCATAGGTTTTCTGGAGTCCGTTGGATGTGTCATATCCAGTATCGGCAATATGGGTCCCGGTTTGGGAGAGACGGGTCCGGCATATTCATGGAGTGCATTGCCCCATGTCGCCAAGTGGTTGTTATCATTCCTCATGCTTCTAGGACGTTTGGAATTGTTCACTGTTTTACTGTTATTTACTCCTGAATTCTGGAAGCGAAATTGATTTAGGATAAAAAGTGTAAAAATAATCATTTTTTGTTATACTGAGATTGCAAAATGAAGGATAGTTGTTATATCTTTGCAGCTCTAAAGAGAAATTAATGGTATGAGACAGTGCATAAAATATTGTATGATTGTCATACTCGCAGCCTTGTTGCATAATAGTGCAATGAATGCCGCGACTTTTTTATGTACTCCGGCAAACAGTAAAACAGAATGTTGCATTTTATCTCAGGCACCTACCGCACAACAAGCTATCCGTAATTTTTATCATCATCTGTCCGTTCTATCTCTGTGTATAGAGCATACAGATACCATCATGCAGGTGCCAAATGATAAAAGTACCACTCTATGTGCTACTTTCATCCGTCTGCAACAACAGCCGCAAGCGCCGGAATGTGATCGTTTGTCATACTTATCCTCTTTTCCCGTACCCGACTCGCATTATTATGTCTTCGGGCTGAGAAAAATTATCATTTAAAACAAATCTCCTATCCAGATTTGGCCGGGCAACAATTCAGAGGTATTGTCATACGGTAAAATAGTTCTATTATATATATCTAAAATCTTATTCAGGTTTATGAACTTTACTTTGTTAGTGGCCGTCTTATTGACGGCAATTGCTTTCGTGGGTATTGTCATCGCTATTTCCAATGCGATAGCTCCCCGTTCGTACAATCCGCAGAAGATGGAGCCGTACGAGTGTGGTATCCCCACACGTGGTAAATCGTGGATGCAATTCCGTGTAGGTTATTATCTGTTTGCCATCCTGTTCCTGATGTTCGAAGTGGAAACGGTATTCTTGTTTCCGTGGGCAGTCATCGCGCGTGAACTGGGAGTAGCCGGACTTTTTAGTATCTTATTTTTCCTGATTATATTGGTTCTGGGCCTTGCATATGCCTGGAGGAAAGGAGCATTGGAATGGAAGTAACAAAGAAACCCAAAATAAAATCTATTCCTTATGAGGAATTTACAGACAACGAGACGTTGGAGAAACTGGTTCGGGAACTTAATGCCGGAGGTGCCAATGTGGCTCTCGGTGTACTGGACGATTTCGTCAACTGGGGACGCAGTAATTCGCTGTGGCCGCTTACCTTTGCAACAAGTTGTTGTGGTATTGAATTTATGGCTCTTGGCGCTGCCCGTTATGACATGGCACGTTTCGGGTTTGAGGTAGCCCGTGCCAGTCCGCGCCAGGCTGACATGATTATGGTGTGCGGAACAATAACCAACAAAATGGCTCCCGTACTGAAACGTCTTTACGACCAGATGGCAGATCCTAAATATGTGATAGCCGTAGGTGGATGTGCCGTCAGCGGAGGTCCGTTCAAGAAGTCCTACCATGTAGTGAACGGAGTTGACAAAATATTGCCGGTGGATGTTTATATCCCCGGATGCCCTCCTCGTCCGGAAGCCTTCTATTATGGCATGATGCAATTACAACGTAAAGTGAAGGTTGAGAACTACTTTGGCGGAGTGAACAGGCAAGAAGAGAAATCGAAAGAAGAAGAATAATCAATATGGAAATAAGATATATAGAACCCGCAGTCTTGCACGACGAAATGCTGCGCCTGCGGAAAGAAGAGCAAATGGACTTTCTGGAATGTCTCAGCGGTATGGACTGGGGAATACCGGAAGAGGGCGATGCTCCCGATAAAGTTCGTGGACTCGGTGTCGTTTATCTGTTGGAATCAACAGCCACCGGTAAAAGAGCTTCAGTATGCACTGCCACCTTGAACCGTGAACATCCCGAACTGCCCTCTGTCAGCGATATATGGAAAGCGGCAGACTTCAACGAACGTGAAGTGTATGATTTCTATGGTATTGTATTCATCGGTCATCCCGATATGCGCCGTCTCTATCTTCGTAACGACTGGGTAGGATATCCGATGCGTAAAGACGATGATCCAGAAGTAGAAAATCCCTTGCGCATGGACAACGAGGAAACCATCGATACGACTACCGAACTTGAGTTGAATCCCGACGGAACCGTCAAGAACAAGGAACTGATGCTTTTCGGCGACGACGAGTATGTGGTCAATATCGGTCCTCAGCACCCTGCAACCCACGGTGTCATGCGCTTTCGCGTATCACTGGAGGGAGAAATCATCGAAAAGATAGACGCCAATTGTGGTTATATCCACCGCGGCATAGAAAAAATGTGCGAAAGCCTCACTTACCCGCAGACTCTTGCCCTGACCGACCGTCTGGACTATTTAGGTGCACACCAAAACCGCCATGCACTGTGCATGTGCATCGAAAAGGCTATGGGTATAGAAGTGAGCGAACGTGTACAATACATTCGTACCATTATGGACGAGTTGCAACGTATCGATTCCCACTTGCTGTTTTACTCTTGTCTTGCGATGGATCTTGGTGCACTGACAGCTTTCTTCTACGGTTTCCGTGACCGTGAAAAAATTCTCGACATCTTTGAAGAAACTTGTGGCGGACGTCTCATCATGAACTATAATACCATTGGCGGTGTACAGGCAGACCTTGCTCCCAACTTCCAGAAAAAAGTGAAAGAGTTCATCCCCTACCTACGTGGCATTCTTCACGAATACCACAATGTATTTACCGGCAATATCATTGCACAACAACGTCTGAAAGGCGTAGGTGTACTTTCAAAGGAAGACGCCATCGCTTTCGGGGCTACCGGCGGCACAGGACGTGCCAGCGGTTGGGCATGTGATGTACGCAAACGGATGCCATACGGAGTATATAACAAGGTGGACTTCCGAGAAGTAGTCCGCACCGAAGGCGACTCGTGGGGACGTTACCTCGTACGTATGGAGGAAATAGAAGAAAGCTTGAAAATCATTGAGCAACTGATAGACAATATCCCTGAAGGACCCTATCAGGAGAAGATGAAACCGATTATCCGCGTACCGGAAGGTAGCTATTATGCTGCCGTAGAAGGTAGTCGTGGTGAGTTCGGTGTCTTCCTTGAGAGTCATGGCGACAAGACTCCCTACCGTTTGCACTTCCGCTCAACCGGATTGCCTTTGGTTTCGACCGTAGATACCATTTGCCGTGGAGCCAAGATTGCCGACCTTATCGCCATTGGTGGCACACTGGATTATGTAGTACCTGATATTGATAGATAATATGTTTGACTTTAGTATAGTAACCAACTGGATTCACCAGCTATTGACCTCCATCATGCCGGAAGGTCTGGCCGTATTCCTTGAATGCGTAGTGATAGGCGTATGCATCATCTTGATGTATGCCGTACTCGCCATTATTCTGATTTACATGGAGCGTAAAATATGCGCTTTTTTCCAATGTCGCCTTGGCCCGACGCGCGTCGGGAAATGGGGATTACTCCAAGTTCCTTGCGATGTTATCAAGATGTTGACCAAGGAAATCATCGACCTGAAATTCTCAGACCGTTTTCTCTACAATCTGGCGCCATTCATGGTGATAATCGCCTCATTCCTCACTTTCGCCTGCCTGCCCGTCAACAAAGGGCTCGAAGTATTGGATTTCAACGTAGGCGTATTCTTCCTGCTGGCTGCATCGAGTATCGGTGTGGTAGGTATCTTGCTGGCAGGTTGGAGTTCCAACAACAAATTTTCACTGATTGGCGCCATGCGAAGCGGTGCACAAATTATCAGTTATGAACTGTCCTGCGGATTAAGTATATTGACGATGGTTGTCCTGATGGGAACCATGCAGTTCTCCGAAATCGTAGCGGGACAAGCTGACGGCTGGTTCATTTTCAAAGGACACATCCCGGCATTAATAGCTTTCATTATCTACCTGATTGCAGGTAATGCGGAAACCAACCGTGGGCCTTTCGACTTACCCGAAGCGGAAAGTGAGTTAACTGCCGGATACCACACGGAATATTCCGGTATGGGTTTTGGTTTCTTCTATCTGGCAGAATATCTGAACTTATTTATCGTGGCAAGCGTAGCCGCCACCATTTTTCTGGGTGGTTGGATGCCATTCCATATTGTAGGACTTGACGGTTTCAACGCCGTAATGGACTATATACCTGGTTTCGTCTGGTTCTTTGGTAAAGCATTTTTCGTAGTATTCCTGCTAATGTGGATAAAGTGGACATTTCCCCGTCTGCGTATCGACCAGATTTTGAATTTAGAATGGAAATATCTCGTACCTATCTCAATGATAAATCTGATATTGATGGTATTAATCGTAGTCTTCGGACTTCATTTTTAACCGGCGCAGCACCTTTCCCCCTGCGAACAATTTCAAAAAAAGACTAAAGCAATGAAAGAAAAAGAACATAATTCATACATCGGCAGCCTTGTACATGGCATCTGTTCTCTACTTACAGGTATGAAAACTACCATGACCGTTTTTCTGCGCAAGAAAACAACCGAACAATATCCGGAAAACCGCAAGACACTGAAACTATCCGACCGTTTCCGTGGAACGTTGACGATGCCCCATAACGACAAGAACGAACATCACTGCATAGCCTGCGGATTGTGCCAGATGGCCTGCCCTAATGACACGATACGTGTCATTAGTGAAATGGTGGAAACCGAAGATGGCAAGAAAAAGAAAATACTGGCAAAGTATGAATACGACCTTGGCTCATGTATTTTCTGCCAGTTGTGCGTCAATGCCTGTCCCCACAATGCCATCACTTTCGACCAGAATTTTGAACACGCCGTGTTCGACCGTTCCAAACTGGTGTTGACGTTGAACCATCCAGGCAGTCATGTAATGAGTAAATAAGATTTCGGCTAAAACGAAATATAAAATAATAACATAATCATTATGGAAATAAATCTTGAAACAGTAGTATTCTACTTCCTCGCGGCTTTTATCACCATATTTTCAATCTTGACGGTGACTACCAGCCGTATGGTGCGCTCGGCTACGTATCTGCTGTTCGTACTCTTTGGTACGGCAGGCATCTACTTCCTGCTGGGTTATACGTTCCTCGGTTCCGTACAAATCATGGTCTATGCCGGAGGTATTGTTGTCCTCTACGTCTTCTCCATCCTATTGACCAGTGGCGAAGGTGACCGTGCAGGAAAGCTGAAACGTAGTAAATTCCTTGCCGGACTAGGAGCCACAGTGGGTGGAGCCATCATCGTATTGTTTATCACATTGAAGCATAAGTTCATCACTACCACAGATTTGGCACCGCTGGAAATCAATATCAAAACCATTGGACACCAAATGTTGAGTGGCGACAAGTATGGCTACCTGCTGCCTTTCGAGGCTGTAAGTATCCTTTTGTTGGCATGTATCGTGGGGGGACTGCTGATTGCTCGAAAACGTTAATCATCAATCACTAAACATTAATCACTGATTATGATACACATGGAATATTATCTGATAGTTTCGGCTATCATGTTCTTCGCCGGTATCTACGGGTTCTTCACCCGTCGCAACACGTTGGCGATATTGATTTCAATTGAGTTGATATTGAATGCTACGGATATCAACTTTGCGGTATTCAACCGTTTCCTGTTTCCGGATGGACTTGAAGGATATTTCTTCTCACTGTTTTCCATCGCTATTTCGGCGGCAGAAACAGCAGTGGCTATTGCCATTATGATTAATATTTATCGCAATATCCGTAGCATCCAGGTGAACAAGCTGGATGAGTTGAAATTTTAATTAATGGATAATTGACTTATTTATCAATTATCAGTTTTTCAATTATCAATCATCAATTAAACAAATGGAATATACAATTCTAATCCTTCTTCTTCCTTTCCTCTCCTTCCTTGCACTGGGGCTAGGAGGTAAATGGATGTCTCATCGTATAGCCGGAACCATCGGTACCGCAGTGTTGGGCGTGGTAGTATTGCTCTCTTATATCACTGCGTGGCTGTACTTCAGTGCACCGCGCCTGGCAGACGGTACGTATGAGACACTGGTCCCTTACAATATTACCTGGTTGCCTTTCACTTCGTCGCTCAGCATCGATATGGGCATTCTGCTCGACCCGATTTCAGTGATGATGCTGATTGTCATCAGTACCGTATCTTTCATGGTACACCTCTACTCTTTTGGATACATGAAAGGTGAACGAGGTTTCCAACGTTATTATGCTTTTCTCTCGTTGTTCACCATGTCCATGTTGGGGCTGGTAGTAGCGACCAACATCTTCCAAATGTATCTGTTCTGGGAACTGGTGGGCGTTTCATCTTATCTGCTGATCGGATTCTATTATACGAAACCGGCAGCCATTGCCGCTTCAAAGAAAGCATTCATTGTAACCCGTTTTGCCGACTTGGGCTTCCTGATAGGTATCCTCGTTTATGGCTATTATGCCGGAACCTATACTTTCCATCCCACTGAAATGGCAATATTGAAAGGCGGTGCTGCCATGATTCCACTAGCGTTGGGATTGATGTTTATCGGTGGTGCCGGAAAGAGTGCTATGTTTCCGCTACACATCTGGTTACCAGATGCAATGGAAGGTCCTACTCCTGTCAGCGCACTGATTCATGCCGCTACCATGGTAGTAGCAGGTGTATATCTGGTTGCCCGTATGTTCCCGCTGTTCATTGAATATGCTCCTTCGGTGTTACATCTGGTGGCATACGTAGGTGCGTTCACGGCATTCTATGCAGCAAGTGTGGCTTGTGTACAAAGTGACATCAAACGTGTACTGGCCTTCTCCACGATTTCCCAAATCGGTTTTATGATGGTGGCGCTGGGTGTTTGCACATCAATGAATCCGCACGAAGGGGGATTGGGCTATATGGCAAGTATGTTCCACCTCTTTACGCATGCCATGTTCAAGGCATTACTGTTCCTCGGCGCAGGCAGTATCATCCACGCAGTACACAGTAATGAAATGTCTGCCATGGGAGGACTTCGTAAGTATATGCCTATCACGCACATTACTTTCCTTATTGCATGTCTGGCCATCGCCGGTATCCCTCCGTTCTCAGGTTTCTTCTCCAAAGACGAAATCCTGACTGCCTGCTTCCAGTTCAGTCCGGCCATGGGCTGGATAATGACTGCAATTGCCGCTATGACAGCTTTCTATATGTTCCGCCTTTATTATGGCATATTCTGGTCCGGTTCACAACCCGGTATAGCGATGGGACAAGAGTCGGCAAACAATGAGAGCCACAGCCATACCCCTCATGAGTCTCCGTTGACAATGACTATCCCGTTGATGTTCCTAGCTCTAGTCACAGTAGTTGCCGGTTTCATTCCGTTCGGTGAATTTATTTCCTCCAACGGTACGGCATACGAGATACATCTTGATTGGAAGGTAGCAGGTACAAGCATTGCCATAGCCGTAATCTCTATCGCGATTGCCACCTATATGTATGCAAGTAGTCATCATCCGCTTGCCAATGCGTTGGCGCGTCGTTTCCACGGCTTGTGGAAAGCCGCATACCATCGTTTCTATATCGATGAAGTTTATCAGTTCATCACCCACCGTATCATCTTCGGTTGCATCAGCCGCCCCATCGCCTGGTGGGATCGTCATGTGGTGGATGGTTTCTTCAACTTCCTCGCATGGAGCGCCAATGTTACCAGCGAAGAAATACGTGGTTTGCAAAGCGGACGGATACAACAATACACGTTTGTATTCCTGTTGGGTACACTTGCTTTGATATTGCTTCTGCTGCTATAAACCAGAGATTTTTCAATCGTAAATAGTAAATCGTAAAATCGTAAATATAGATATGAACTTTTTAAGTATTTTCGTACTCATCCCCTTGCTGATGCTTCTCGGTCTCTGGCTCAGCCGTAACATCGCACAGATACGTGCGGTGATGGTAGCCGGAGCTTCTGCCCTGCTTCTATCAGCTATCGGACTTACCATTATTTATCTGCAAACCCGTCATGGCGGTGCAACGGATGAAATGTTGTTCCGTGCAGAAACAGTTTGGTATCCGGCACTTAATATCCACTATTCCGTAGGTGTAGACGGTATATCGGTAGCCATGTTGCTACTCTCGGCTATCATCGTATTTACCGGCACATTTGCCTCTTGGCGGTTGCAACCGTTGACTAAAGAATACTTCCTTTGGTTCACACTGCTTTCCATGGGAGTATTCGGTTTCTTTATTTCCACCGATTTGTTCACGATGTTCATGTTCTACGAAGTAGCTCTCATCCCTATGTATCTGCTTATCGGCGTATGGGGTTCGGGACGTAAGGAATATTCCGCCATGAAGCTGACACTGATGTTGATGGGTGGTTCCGCCTTTCTGCTCATCGGTATACTGGGTATTTACTACGGCAGCGGCGGTACCACAATGAACCTGTTGGAAATAGCCAAACTTCACAATATCCCCATCGAGCAACAACGCATCTGGTTTCCGCTCACCTTCCTCGGTTTTGGTGTACTGGGCGCCTTATTTCCATTCCACACATGGAGCCCCGACGGTCATGCCTCCGCACCTACTGCGGTATCTATGCTCCATGCCGGTGTACTGATGAAGCTGGGAGGTTACGGATGTTTCCGCATCGCTATGTATCTGATGCCCGAAGCTACACAAGAATTAGGTTGGATATTTCTAATTCTTACAGGTATCTCCGTAGTTTATGGTGCATTCTCGGCTTGTGTACAGACGGACTTGAAATACATTAACGCCTACTCTTCAGTATCACACTGTGGACTGGTACTCTTCGCCATCCTGATGATGAACCAAACGGCCGCCACGGGTGCCGTACTGCAAATGCTCAGCCACGGATTGATGACCGCCTTGTTTTTTGCCCTTATCGGTATGATTTACGGCCGTACCCATACGCGTGATGTTCGCGAACTTAGTGGTCTGATGAAGATCATGCCTTTCCTGGCTGTCTGTTACGTTATCGCCGGTCTTGCCAACCTCGGTTTGCCGGGACTCAGCGGTTTCGTTGCCGAAATGACCATTTTCAACGGTGCCTTTCAACATCCCGATATATTCCACCGCACATGGACCATCATCGCTTGTACAAGTATCGTCATTACTGCTGTCTATATTCTCCGCCTTGTCGGTAAAATTCTTTACGGTACTTGTACCAATAAGCATCACTTGACTCTGACTGATGCCACATGGGATGAACGTACAGCCGTCATCATCCTTATCGCCTGCGTTGCCGGTCTCGGTCTTGCTCCATTATGGATCAGCCGGATGATTGGAGAAAGTGTATTGCCAGTAACCAATTTATTTCAATTGTAAATCGTCAAATCGTAAATAAAACAACATGGATTATTCCCAATTCCTATTGATGAAAGAAGAGTTATCGCTGATATTGGTCATCATCATACTCTTCGTAGCCGACCTCTTTATGAGTCCGGATGCGCACAAAAACAATGGTAAGCCGGTATTGAACACAATGCTCCCCGTTGCACTGCTCGCCATCCATACTCTTATTACCATCGTCCCCGGTCCGGTGGAAGATGCATTCGGCGGCATGTATCACAACACCCCGATACAAAGTATTGTAAAATCCATCCTCAGCGTAGGTACACTTATAGTTTTCCTGATGGCACACGAATGGATGCGCCGTCCCGATACCGCCATTAAACAAGGTGAGTTCTATGTGTTGACACTCTCTACACTATTGGGTATGTACTTCATGATTTCCGCCGGACACTTCCTGATGTTCTTCATCGGACTGGAAATGGCAAGTATCCCGATGGCAGCGCTCGTAGCCTTCGATAAATATCGCCATCACTCTGCCGAAGCAGGTGCTAAGTATATACTTACCGCGCTGTTTTCAAGCGGTCTGTTACTATATGGACTTTCATTGATTTACGGAACAGTAGGTACACTCTATTTTGCTGATATACCTGCCCATATCGATGGCAATCCCATGCAGATTATGGCATTCGTATTTTTCTTCTCGGGAATGGGTTTCAAAATTTCTCTTGTTCCCTTCCACCTCTGGACGGCAGATGTTTACGAAGGAGCTCCCAGTACAGTTACAGCTTATTTAAGTGTAATCTCCAAAGGTTCCGCCGCTTTCGTGCTGATGACTATCTTGTTCAAAGTATTCGCCCCGATGGTAGATCAATGGCAAGAAGTGCTCTATTGGGTAATCATTGTCTCCATCACACTTGCCAACCTCTTTGCGCTGAGGCAAGAAAACCTGAAACGATTGATGGCATTCTCCAGTATCTCACAAGCCGGATACATCATGTTGGGTGTCATCAGTGGCACTTCGCAAGGTATGGCTTCGTTGGTTTACTACGTATTGATTTATCTGTTTGCCAATCTGGCAGTGTTCACCGTAATCACCATTGTTGCCCTGCGTGTGGATAAATTCACGTTGGAAGATTATAACGGACTGTACAACACCAACCCTAAGCTGGCATTCCTCATGACACTGGCACTGTTCTCACTGGCAGGCATCCCGCCGTTCGCAGGTTTCTTCTCAAAGTTCTTTATCTTTGCGGCTGCTTTCCACAGCGGTTTCCATCTATTGGTGTTCATTGCTTTAATCAATACAATATTATCACTTTATTACTATTTGAAGATAGTAAAAGCAATGTATATCAACAAAAGTGATGAACCGATTGCCACTTTCCGCAGTGACAACTACACCCGTGCCAGTCTCGCTATCTGTACACTGGGTATTGTAGTACTAAGCATTGCCAGTGTGGTATATCAATCCATCGACAAATTCTCATTCGGGATGTAGTCAAACCATTTTTTATAGGGACAAGGCGGATAAATCATTTCCTGATTTTATCCGCCTTGTCCTTTTACGCCCCTCCTATGTTATAAATTATTGTCTTACAGTACAGAATAACAAGATAATTGCTTATCTTGCGCCATTAAACTAAAAACATTGTAAAACATGAAGTTATCCGAAGAAGAGATAGCAATATTACAAAAGTCTATTTCAATGGCTCGTTTAGGCTGGTGGGAAGCCGATTTCTATGAAGGAGTATATTACTGTTCCGATTTCCTGATAGATTTATTTAACCTGCAAGAAAACACTATCTCTTTTGAAGACTTCGGAAACCTTATATGCGAAGAATATAGAGATAGAATACGTGCCGAGTTCCGTACATTCAAAATGATGGATATCTATGAACAAGTTTTTCCAATGCAGACCAGGTACGGTGTCATGTGGGTCAGTACCAAAGTCGGAGAAAAAAGGGTAACAGAAGAAGGGCACCCCCTTGTTTTCGGTACTCTGCAATGCATTTCCCGCCAACGCATGAATGCCTCCGAACAAACAGTCAACCGACTGAATAACCTTCTTTATCAACTCAATGGCATCTCACGTTCTTTATTAAGCTTCCTCCATTCAGACAATACAACGGAGGTCATCAATAAAATCCTGAGTGATGTACTTCATTATTTCCACGGCGATCGTACTTATATCGTCGAATTCGATCAGACAAGCAGTATACAACATTGTACATACGAGATATTATCACCCGATCTGCCTGTGATATGGAAAGGGCAATCTAAAATCCTAAGAGATAATATCTGGTGGAACAAACAAATTCTTTCTGGTAATCCTATTATATTCTTTGATACCAATGAAATACCAGAAGAAGCTTACGAAGACAAACAAATTCTCACAAGAATCGGAGTAAAGTCGGTTATGGCAGTACCGGTAAATACCAAGAAAGGTATTCGGGGATATATCAGTATCGAAACTATCCGAGAATTCCGTGAATGGAACAATGAAGATTATTTGTGGTTCTCCTCTCTTGCCAATATCATCAGCATCTGTATGGAGCTACGAAAGGCTGAAGAAATAGCCAGTCTGGAAAAGAAATATTTCCATGATATCTATCAAAACATTCCGGTAGGCATCGAACTCTATAACCGTAATGGCATATTACTCGATATCAATGAAAAAGACCTGGAAATATTCGGATTGAAAAGTAAAGAAGATATAGTAGGAACCAATATGTACGACAATCCTATTATGTCTGAAGAGTGGAAAGATATGCTGAAGCAGGGAAAAGCAATGGACTATTCCCTCAAATACGATTTTAACCAAATCGGTGATTTTTACAAAACAACCCGTAAAGGGAGTATAGACCTGACAACTAAAGCTATTCCGATGTTTAATCATGCCGGTAAACTGGAGAATATCCTGGTTGCCAATATAGACAATACGGAAACAAACAATGCATACGTCAAGATACAGGAATTTGAAGAGAACTTTATGTTGATAGGCGATTATGCCAAAGTAGGTTATGCTCGCTTCAATGCAATGACAAGAGAAGGATATGCCATGAACAGTTGGTATCGGAATATAGGAGAAAAGGAAGGTACTCCGTTAACACAGATCATCAGAATACATTCCCATTTCCACCCCGAAGACCGGAAAATTATACAGGCTTTTTTCAACAAGGTACTAAACGGGGAAAGTACTCACCTGCAACACGACGTACGTATCTTACGCGAAGACGGGCATTATACCTGGACATGTATAAATGTCATGGTTAGAGACTTCCGGCCGGAAGATGGGTTGATTGATACGACTTGCGTAAACTATGATATCACGGAATTAAAGGAAACCGAATTCAAGTTGATAGAAGCCAAAGATAAAGCTGAAGAGTCAGATCGCCTAAAATCAGCCTTCCTCGCCAATATGAGTCATGAGATACGTACACCGTTGAACGCCATTGTCGGTTTCTCAAGCATGCTGGTAGAATCGGAAGACAAAACGGAAAGACAGGAGTACCAAAGTATCATTGAGGAAAACAATGATTTACTGTTGCAACTGATCTCCGACATTCTGGACTTGTCCAAAATAGAAGCCGGTACTTTTAACTTTGTAACTGGTGAGATTGACGTCAATCAGATGTGCCATGAAATTATCAACTCCCTGCAACTAAAAGTCTCCTCACAAGTAGAACTACGTTTTGAGGAGCATTTACCCCGATATATCATCGTTGCAGACAAAAATCGCTTGACACAGGTCATTACCAATTTCATTAATAATGCCATCAAGTTTACTTCCGAGGGTAGCATTTCCCTCGGTTATCAGGAAGTAGACGACAATTATCTGAAATTCTATGTACGCGACACAGGTATTGGAATTCCTGCTGATAAAATCAATCAGATCTTCGATCGCTTCATCAAACTAAATACCTTTGTGCATGGTACAGGTTTAGGGTTGCCTATCAGCAAAAGCATCATAATGCAGATGAAAGGACAGATAGGAGTAGATTCTGTAGAAGGAAAAGGTTCGTGTTTCTGGTTTACCATTCCTAAGCAATAAGCTTACGTTATCGGTAGTATGAACCAAAAGCAAGACCCTTTGCCCGGTTCACTGTCTATACCAATCGTACCTCCCATTTGTTTAATGATACTCTTACTGATAGGCAACCCTAAACCTGTACCATGCACAAAAGAGTTCAATTTGACAAAACGTTCAAAAATCTCAGCCTGCTTCTCTTTTTCAATGCCAATACCCGTATCAGATACGTAAAAACGCAAATGGCTTTCGTCAATTTGATCGTAACCGATGCAGATGCTACCCTCGGAAGTAAACTTGATGGCATTATTCACAAAATTAGAAATAACCTGGTTCAGGCGGTTACGGTCACTTATAATCGTACACTCCGGCAAATGGCGTTCAAAAATCAGTTCCACTCCCGGCTTAATTTTCATCTTCATAACACGCACAATGTCCTCGCACAACAGGTTTACATCCAATTCCTTCTCTACAAAATCGAAAGTACCGGCTTCTATTTTGGACAAGTCCAGAATGTCGGAGATCAGTTGCAACAGTAAATCATTGTTTTCCTCTACTATCGCCATGTATTGTTTCCTTTCTTCGATATCCTCTTCAGTCACCAATAGGCTTGAGAAACCGACAATGGCGTTCAACGGCGTACGTATCTCATGGCTCATATTGGCAAGAAAAGCACTCTTCAACCGGTCTGCCGTCTCAGCTCTTTCCTTGGCTTCCGTCAGTTTGGCGGCAGTTTCTTTTAATTCTGTAATATCATAGTTTACACCGATCAGTTCAATGATACCATTCTCCGGCTCAAAAAGATTAACTACGACATTGGTACGCACCCAGTTCCATTCATTTTTAGTACCCGGACGTAAAACACGCATTTCTCCTCTAAAGTCTTTTGCCTCACCGATACGGGCTTTCCGGAAAAAATCCAGCATACTCCTCCTGTCATCCGGATGCATCATGGCATACACCCCGACTACATCCGCCAACGGAGTCTGTTCATCTTCTCCCATATTCTTATACCATTGTTTGATGGCATATCCTTTTCTATCCAATAAGTTCAATTTGGCGTACCCCACCTTGGCATAATCAGAAATAAGCAGAAAGAAATTTTCAAAGTCACAGATACGGCTCAGCGCATCCATACGTTCCGTGTTATCAATGTTAATCATTGCGTATCCGGTGAAATTACCTTTGCTATCGTATATCTTGCTGATCTTAGTATACAAGTTTATTACATTCCTTCTGGTGGATGAATAATATTCGTCAAGTCTATCAAAAGAATAATCCAGACGGAAATCGACCACATCCTCGGTACGTATCCGCTCTATCAGGTGGGAAGATAAATTAGGATTGGAGAACAGATCAATGCCTATAACCTCCGATTTATTCTCAAGTCCGAATATTTCCATATCCTTATTGTTGATATCCACCAAAATCCCGTTTCTATCATAGATTTCAACACCGGCAGGTATATTGGCAAATATATTCTTAAACAATTTCTCACTATGGTCCAATGCTTGATGAGCCTGTGCAGCTTCGGTAGTATCCAAAAATAATGCTACGACTTCATCTTTTTCAGGTGAATATATTACAACATGACAACTCTTCCCGGTACGTTCAAAACCCATGTCCTCTTCTTTATAAGAGCCGTTCGCCAATATATCCAACAGATAGTTCAGCATTTGAGTAGTATCTTTATAGAAATAAGAGGCTGCCTTTCCTACAAATTCCGACATAGGTCTGCCCAATACGTCCGCAAAGTGCTGATTGGCATCTGTTATGAAATAATCACAAGGTTTATCCTGCGCATCCTTCAATATGGACAAACGTATGTATCCCAAAGGCATGTAACGGAACAAATTACTGAGAAAACTGCGTTCACGGACAGCGTCATCCTTATTCTTACGTAATTCGATACAAATACTCACAATGTTCGCCAAAGAACTCAACCATTGAAAATCTTCATTGGACCACATCATTGTACGGTCTACCAAATCAACTCCCATATATCCCCACACATGGTCATTAGCTACCAAAGGAGTAACCATCAACGATTTTATATTTTGTCCCGACAACACTTCAAACTCATTCCGCACAGTTGCAGGTATTTGCCGCAGGGTTTCCAGGATGATAGGCTTTTTTGAGAGAATTTGAGAAGTCCACCAAGGAAGTCCCTCAGTAGGAAGTTGGTGAAGCATTTCCTGTTCGGGCAACACACCCGGTGCCACAACTTCATAGATACAATCTTGATATTGATAATTCTCATCATATTCGAAGATATAAACCCGCCCTCCATGAAAGAAGTCAAGAATATCCTTCAATATCTCGTAAATACTGGAACTGACATCCTCGTCTTCGAGAAAACGAAACAGTGAATGTGAAATAGAATTTTGCCTGTACAACAAATCATTGATTCTACGCATGACATCATTCTCTAATTCATTGTCGGGAGCTTTCACACGCTGCAATATACCAAAAGCTTTCAATGTTCCATCCGGCATGCATTCTTTCTTACCCATACGCGAATTTACCCATATCACTCCTTCCGCTGAATGAATAGGAAAAGTCTGTTCATAGACTTCCAGATATGTAATCGAAAGAAACTCACGGCTGATACGCATCCTATAATCTTCGCGTATCATCTGTCCAAAATCAAAAAAGCTCAGTGTCTCCCCTCTCAAACCAAGCAAATCACAAACGTATTCGGAACAAAGATATTCCCTTTTCGAAAAATCAGCCTCCCACCATCCTATTCGTCCGAGGTTTGAAAGGCAACGAAAACGTTCACTGTCATCACGATAAGAATTAGTCATGTCTTTTAATTTGGTTTAACGTACAAAATTAAAGATAAAAGTATAATATGCAAGTTTTCAAACTCTTTTTTACTATTCTTTCCAATGAAGAGCAGGCGTAACAGGAGTGTAACGAATATGAAAATGAAACGTACAGTGTATGTATTACTTACGTAATAATATCACTTCATCTTTGCAACGAATAAAAAAAAAGAATGAAACCCAAAGACGTATTAATCAAGAAGCGTATTAAAAAGATGAGTAAAAAACTGGATTTAGGTAAGATTTTTTTTCTGATTTTACTCCTGCCCCTGTCTGCAATGACTGCCATAGCAGGTACCATCAAAGGAACCATTACCGACAAACAAACTAAAGAACCACTGACCGGAGCCACCGTACAGATATCAGGCAGCACACTGGGTGTGATAGCCGACATTGACGGCAATTATACATTGGACGTAAAAAATGGTACTTACACCATAGAGATACGATACATAGGTTACAAAAACATTCAAGTCACCAATATAAAGGTAGGCAAAGAAACTCTTATCCTGAACTTTGAGTTGGAGAACGATGCACAGGCACTGGGAGAAGTATCGGTAATAGCCCAAAAGAACTTGGAAGGTGAACGTGCCTTGCAAATGGAACGACAGAAGGCGACGCTTGCCATCGAGAACCTGGGAGCCAAAGAGATGAGCATCAAGGGGATCAGCAATGTGGAAGAAGGAGTAAAAAAGATAACAGGCATCTCCATTGCCAGTGCCGGACAACTGATTGTTCGCGGACTAGGCGACCGATATAGTACCACCACCCTGAACGGGCTTCCCATCGCCTCACCCAACCCGGACAACAAACTTATTCCACTCGACCTTTTCCCCTCGAGTACCGTACAGAACATCACCGTGAGTAAAGTATATGATGCCGGTGCCTTTGCCGACTATTCCGGAGCGCACATCGACATCAGCACCAAAGAGAATGTACCCGACAACTTCTTCACTATCAGTCTGAATACCGGAGGTAAATTCAATACGACAGGCAAGGACTTCTACCGTATGGACCGCGACGGCTCACTTTTCAGAAATCCGTCGATGGACCGGGCAGCCCTGGATATGAGCAGAACGGAATTCAATGAATACGTAAAGACCAAAGACATATTCAATACCTCGTTTGCCGTAAACAAGAAAACCTCCCTACCCGAACTGGGTGGAAACATCGGCCTTGGCAGGAACTTCAACATCAACAACCAAACATTGAGTGTCATCGCCTCCATCAGTGCAGGCAACGGGCACCAGACCATGAACAATGCGTTCTACAAAACCCTGGAAGCCAACGGAAACGCATTGGACAACTTCAGCTACAACGGTTATACAGACGAACTAAAGCTGGCAGCGTTAGGTTATCTGGGCTACACACTGCGTAAGCACGACCGTATCGGTTATACCTTCTTCTATGCCCGCAATGCCAGCGACACCTATCAACGCCGTGAGGGTAACGATGCCGAAGGCTACGAGTTGACCGGCAGTAACAACATCACCCACATCTATACTTTGCAAAACCACCAGTTGAACGGTTTACATAACTTTGGTGAACACGGGCAATGGGAACTGACTTGGGGAGGGTCTTACGGCAAAACCGGCAGTGAAGAACCCGATCGCCGCCAAGTGATGTATATCAGGAACAGTCAAGGTTCCCTCAGCTTATTCACACTGAACCAACAGGAAACCGCACGCTATTTCGGCGAGTTGAATGAAAAAGAATGGAATGCCAATCTCGGCCTGACATGGAAATGGAACGAACAGAACTCCGTAAAAGTAGGTTTCAACTATAAAGATAAGAACCGCGACTACGCAGGTACGCGCTTTTACTACGACGTAAGGAAACTGAAACCGGCCATTACGGATATTTATGATACGGACAGCTTCCTTAATCAGGAAAACATCGCCAACGGAAACATCAGTGTAGGACGCTACATGTATCCCTACGAGAGTTACAAAGCAGGTAATGATATTTACGCCGGATACCTGTCGACCGACTTCTACCCGATAGCAACCATGCTGGTAAACCTCGGAGTAAGGTACGAAATAAGTAAACAATGGGTAAAATATGCCACAGACGGAGGAGAGAAGTACTCCAAACGCCGTAACCTGGACAAGAACGATATCTTCCCCACCCTAAATCTGCGGTATGCCGTGAACGAAGGAAACAACATCCGTTTCTCCGTTTCACGTACCGTCACCCGTCCCTCATTCATCGAAATGGCACCGTTCCTCTATCAGGAATCCTACGGTTCGGCACAAATACGAGGTAATGCAGAGCTACAGAACGGATATAATCTCAACTTTGATTTGCGTTACGAACTCTTCAAGAAAAATGGTGACATGCTTTCCCTTACCGGTTATTTCAAATACTTGGACAAGCCGATAGAGCGCACCCAGATGCTTAACGGCGGCAGTACGATACACTCTTTCCACAATGCAGACAACGGTATGGCAGGTGGCGTAGAAGTGGAGTTCCGCAAACAGCTGGTACGAGACCTGCGGTTGGGTGCCAATGTCAGCTACATGTATACCAACGTAAAGTTACCCGAAAGTGGGGCCTATACCAACAAGGAACGTTCGCTGCAAGGCGCATCACCTATCCTGGTGAATGCCGACCTCACCTACTCTCCCCGCTTCGGCGAAGACCGGCTGCTGAATCTCGCTTTGTTATACAATCTTCAAGGCAGCCGCATCCATTCGGTAGGCATATCCGGCCTGGGCGACGTGAAACAACAAGCCGTGCACACGCTGAACTTTAATGCCGGTTACAACTTCAACAAACGTTTCAGCATCAGGGCACAGGTAAACGATCTGCTGAACCGCGATATCGTCTTCAAACAAGATGTACCGAAAACAGGGCAGAATATCGAAGTGGAACGCTACAAAAAAGGAACAAACTTTGAGATAGGGGTAAGTTATAATTTCTGAGATCTCTCCCCTGCTCTAATAAAAAAGTATAATCAATTATTACAAACCATTATTAACTAAACGAATTGAATTATGAAATCTTTAAATTTGAAATTGTATTCTTGGGCACTGGTAGCCGGAATGTTCTTCTTCACCGCATGTAGTGATAACGAAGATGATGGAAATCCTGACGGTAATGCAATCGAGAACGGTGCCACCCTGAAAGGTTCCACCACCTCGGACGTCACCCTGAAAGCCGGCAACTCCTACAAATTGAGCGGCGAGTATATCGTAGAGAGCGGTGCGACGCTGAACATCGAAGAAGGTGTAACCATCACCGCCATCGGTGACGATGATATCGTAGACTATATCCTCATCAAACAAGGAGGCAAAATCAATGCGGTAGGTACGGCAGACAAGCCCATAGTGATGACCAGCGACCTAAAAGCTCCCGGTGCATGGGGCGGTATCCACATTTGCGGCAAAGCGCAAACCAATGTAGGTTCGGGAGTATCCGAAATCGGCGATGCGGTCTATGGTGGCGATAATGATACCGACAATTCAGGCATATTGAGATATGTACGTGTAGAATACAGCGGTTACGCTTTCAATCCCGAGAAAGAAGCCAACGGCATCACATTCTACGGAGTAGGTAGCGGCACCACTGTTGACCATTGTGAAGCCTACAAAGGTTCCGATGATGGTTTCGAGTTCTTCGGCGGCACTGTCAATATCAGCAACATGGTAGTAGTGAGCTGTAGTGACGACTCATACGACTGGACCGAAGGTTGGAGAGGTACGGGCACAAACCTCGTAGCCTATCAGGAACCGGAAGCCACATTAGGATACGACTGTGACTGCCTCATCGAAGCCGACAACTATGAGAACGACTTCACCGCCACTCCCATCGCGCACCCGACACTGAAAAACCTGATCCTTGTAGGCAACGGATCCACCGAAAACAAACGGGGTATCCGTCTACGCCGCGGTACTCAAGTCAACATTGACGGCGCCAAAGTCTGCGGCAAGAATAACGCCGTAACCCTGGAAAGCGACGAAACAGAAAATGCCTTGAAGAACGGGATTTCCAAACTAATAAACATGACGGTAGACTCCGAACTGAAAAGTGAAAAGAACATCTATACGAACGATGCTTTCGTTGCTGCCGGAAACACGATCGACACTTCACTGAAATATACTTCATTCAGTGACATCAAGGCTGAGTGCAACTGGATGGCGGGTAACTGGGTGAAATAAAATAGAAAGATATCCAAATTCTTCCTATCCAGGTCTTATTAAGGTAAAAAACAGCCTGCACAACTCCGGTCAATGTGCAGGTCGTTTTTTTATAGAAGCGATTAAACTCCCTTATCTTTCTTCTTCAGTTCCTTTTTCAAATCCTGCACCTGGAAACTGAACAAATCCAAATGTCGGTAAATACGCTGCATAAAGCCGCTTGCCGCCTTGAAGCAAATACGCGAAACACGTACCTTGTCTGCCGTACAGTCTTCTATCCGTTCTACAGGTTCGCTGGTAATGGCGGGAAAGAAGTTACCCAAACCCTTGATATTCACAGTACGGCCACTTGCCAGAAAATCGGCAATGATGTCTGGAAGCTGTATCAATACGGACTGTGCATCACCCGTTTGCAATGAACTCATCTCCGCAAGCCTTGCCGCAATTTCATCGTTGCTCACCGGTTCGGGTTGTAACACTTTCGATGCGGCATAGTAACGCACCACTTCTTTATCTCCACTCTTGTCCACTTTCTTGCGGACTACATAATTCATTGACATACAGATTTAAATCTTTAAGTTTATAAGATATTCTTACCCAACATTTGTGATATCAACATCGAATATCTGCGATATTACGACTGAATGCTTTCGACATTACGCCCGAGTACCTTAGACATTACGACTAAAAGCCTAAAACACCCGGATGTTGTACCCCAAAACATGGGGATGTTTTCACATAAAACACCCGGATGTTTTATCGTATAACATGGGGATGTTTTGGAAGAAAAGTTCCGGTAGTTATTATCTTTCGATATAGGGCTTAAAGATACTAAGTATAGATGAGAAAAGCAACAGATATATAAGCAGTTCCTTCAACTAAATACATCAAGAGAATGCCCTCTGAAAGTCTCTTCCTGACGGTGATTGGAATACCTGCAAATCAAATTCGGGAATGATGGCAAGTACATGGTCGAAGACATCGGCTTGTACACCTTCGTATGGCACCCAATCTTTGAGAGAACAGAAGAAGTAAAGCTCCATAGGGATACCGTGGTCGGTGGGTTGTAGTTGGCGTACCATGCAAGTAAGCTCCTGATTGACATCGGGGAGACTTTTCAGATAAGCGGTCAGATAGGCACGGAAGACACCCAAGTTGGTTTGGCGGCGACCGTTGACGAGGATAGAATTATCAATATGGTTCTTTTCATTATAGTCTGCAATAACTTGCTCAGTATGTTCTACGTAATCTTTCAAAAGACGGATTTTACGATACTTCGCCAACATCTCCGGAGTACAGAACTTGACACTCGTCATATCGATGTTGATGGAACGCTTTACACGCCGTCCTCCACTCTCACGCATACCGCGCCAGTTCTGGAAGGAGTCGCTCACAAGCAGATAAGGGGGAATAGTAACAATGGTGTTATCCCAATTACGCACTTTCACAGTGTTCAGGGTGACTTCTATTACCGTACCGTCCGCACCATACTTGGGCATTGCAATCCAGTCGCCTACTTTCAGCATATCGTTGGCGGAGAGCTGTACACCGGAAACAAAGCCCATGATGCTATCTTTAAATACCAACATCAGGATGGCTGCCGACGCACCCAAACCGGCAAGCAGTGAGACAGGCGATTTATTGATGAGGATACTCACGATGACGATAGCTCCTACAAACCATAGGATGACCTGAACAGTTTGGAGCATTCCCTTCAAAGGGCGGTCACGAAGCTGTTCCTTGGCACTATATACCGTATAAACGGCTTTCAGGAAAGAGTTTATGAAACTCAGGAAAGTTATGATAATATAAATGAGACAGATACGCTGGATAAAAGCCAGAGTAGCCGAACCCGCCTCCGCAAATGCTACGGGGACAAAGATATAAATGATAACGGGAGCTACCATGCGGCTGAGGTGTACCATCACTTTATGGTCGAATACGATATCGTCCCATGTAGCTTTAGTCTTCCGCACCAGATGCGCCACTATTTTCAATAAGATATGACGGCATACGGCATCTGCCAGAAACGCAATGACAAGTACCAGCGCAAATGCGATGAATTGGTCGAGGCTATCAGCCAAGGAAGGAGATATTCCCCAAGATATCAAAAGATTATCAATGCTCTGCAATATTTCCATAATTTTACCCTTCGTCTTCCCTAAAGGGGAAGAAAAAATAATTTCATTAAGTTGATATTCATCATTAATGTACTTATAGAAAATCTATTTAGTTGCACACTCAACTATCAATCCGTTTATGGAGTAATCCTCTTCTCCTACTCAGGGTACAGGAGGCAACTCTAAAAACTCACGTATATCTTCTTTCAACCACTGATATAGGTAAAGGTTCTTATAGCCGCTGTTTTTTTTCAGCATCACGGCTACATTGACCTGGCTGTTTTCATAACCGGTCAGCTCGTTACGGAACTGCTCATTGTGTTCTGCCAGACGCTTGATTTCCTGTTCACGTTCACGGCGCAGTACGGTACAGACGGGAATTAAAATCTTCAGCACTACACAGTCCATGATGTGATGCCCCTGCATATAGAGATAAGTGGTATCTGGAGTCAGACCAAGACGTTCCAGTTCTTGCCCCATTTTCTTTATCGGATCGATATATCTCGGAAAACGGGCACGCATCTCGGATAATTTTGCCGATACTGTACGCTGCATCCGGTCCAAGGCACTGTAGGGATGCCGGATATTTATCTCTTGCAAACGGACATAGCTGTTGAAGTCGTACATGGGAAACGTGTGGGTATCGTGCAGGCGATAGAACCATACATTCCAAAGGAACAACGGATAGGCTATTTGGGAATAGCGTTTCAGGAAAGCGGGAAAGTCCAAAACAAAACGATCGTTCAGCGTAGCCTGCACACAAACCTCACGCAAACTTTCGGCAAAACAGTGAAAGTTTTCAATAGCATAACCGTAAGTCTGAAAGATATAAGGATTGCGGTTTATCTTGCGTGACATGTTAGTGGCACCTTGCAACAGAAAATCATAGTCACTGTCTACACAAGCGATCAAACTACGTCCCAGTTCGGCTGTATTCAGGGTATTCATCAGTACCATCTTCTTACCTTTGGCAAGGGAGGTGGCGGAAGGAAGCATTACCTGAAAATAGCGTTCTTCGTTTTCGAACTCGGATAGCAAGGTACGCCAGAAAGCAATGTCGTCATAACTCTCCACATACGCAACAATACGTCGGCGGGCTCTTTTGGGCGAAAGTTTGCGGGCGGCATCGAGGTAAGTGGAAGTAAGGTTGTGTCTTAAAGAAGTAGCCATCGTTCTATCGTTCTATCTCTGTTGAAATTTCTTCAACTTCCGTCACCGCATCCAGCCAACCTTCCATGATGACGGCAGGTGAGTGAGTGGTGAGGATAAGTTGCACATTGGGGTTCAGTTCGCGTATCATGCCGATAAGTTTCTGTTGCCACTCGATGTGAAGGGATGCCTCAGGCTCGTCCATGAAAAGTACACAATGGTCACCGTCACGTACCAGCACGGTTAGCAGAATTACCAACATCTGCTTTTCACCGGAAGAGAGCTTATAAGGTAAAAGACGTTCTCCATCCTGATAAAAAACGATATCGTTGCTCTTCCGGTCTATCTTCTTGCGAGTATAGCTGAACAGTTCATCAATCAGGTCCTGAAATTTCCGTTTTGGGGCGGACAATGAAGGTGCCAGAGAACGCTGTTTTTCATCACCGCTGAGAAGTTCTATCATCTTGTTGCCAATGTTTACCTGATAGTCGAGATAACGACGCTGAAGCAGGTAGAGTTGCCAGTCCAATTCCGACTTCACATTGGGATCCGCCATACGGGCGGTAAAATCACCCATGATGAGAGGACGGTCATAACTACGGATTACGTCGTAAGGTATAAAAGTGGCTTCAGGATTATCGAAGAAAACACGAACACCGTTTTTTTCATCATTCTTCATTTCACCGGAAGTCTGTTCCAAATAGTTGACCGAACTGTTCAGGATAGTGGTTTTCCCCACTCCGTTGATACCGGAGAGTATGTTGACGTCCGGGCGGAGCTCCCAGGCGATGTTGTACCGATGCCACAGTCCGTGTATTTCGATACGTTTGATATAATTGGCTTGTACTTCCATGATTTCTTGCTTTAAATCAAGACAAATATAAAGAAAGGAATTGAGAAATTAGTTAACTTTGCGACGTTTTTCGCATTGGCACGATTAGCGCATCGTCATATTAGTAGATTATTGCATTATGAACAAGAATATACAAGGACACCTATTTGCCTTAACGGCTAATATATTATGGGGGTTGATGTCACCTATCGGTAAATCGGCATTGACAGAGTTCTCCGCATTGTCAGTCACCACTTTCCGTATGGTAGGTGCAGCCGCCTGTTTCTGGCTACTTTCGCTGTTTTGCAAACGAGAACAGGTAGATCACCGGGACATGTTGAAGATATTCTTCGCTTCTCTGTTCGCATTGGTTTTCAATCAAGGCGTTTTTATCTTCGGATTGTCCATGACTTCTCCTATCGATGCCTCTATCGTGACCACCACACTACCTATCGTCACTATGATAGTAGCTGCTATTTATCTAAAAGAGCCTGTTACCAATAAAAAAGTGTCAGGTATTTTTGTGGGAGCTATGGGAGCATTAATACTCATCATTAGCAGTCAGGGTGCCAATAGCAGTGATGGTAATATATTGGGTGACTTACTCTGCCTGATAGCACAAATCAGTTTCTCCATTTACCTGACTGTATTCAAAGGGTTATCGCAGAAATATTCCCCTATCACCCTGAATAAATGGATGTTTGTCTACGCTTCCATGTGCTATATTCCTTTTTCTTATCATGATATGACAGCTATCCAATGGAGTGGTATCTCTACAGCTGCACTGTTGCAAGTGGGCTATGTGGTAGTAGGTGGCAGTTTCCTGGCTTATATCTGTATCATGTCTGCGCAAAGGATGCTCCGCCCCACAGTGGTAAGCATGTACAACTATATGCAACCGATCGTAGCCTCAACAGTGGCAATTATGATAGGACTGGGAACGTTCAATCTTGAAAAAGGAATAGCAATCGCACTGGTGTTCCTTGGAGTATATATTGTAACACAGAGTAAGTCACGAAAAGACTTTGAAAAAGAGGGGAAAGAAGTGTGACTATCCCCTCAACTCCTCAAAATACGTATCCAGCAAGTTCTTGGCGGCAACAAAAGAGGTTAGATTGCCCTGCAATACCTGCTTTTCCTTATCACTCAACATCGTCTCAATCTTCCGGTTATGATAGAAACTATCACGAAGCTGTTCGTTGATAGTCTCGTACATCCAGTATTTGCTTTGTTCATTCCGGCGATGCTCAAAATATCCATTGCCTTTCACGAAATCAATATACTGATATACCATATCCCAAACTTCTTTTACTCCGAGATTGAAGAAACCCGAATAGGTCAAGACTTGGGGAGTCCACCCACTCTCGGGAGCCGGAAAGAGATGGAGTGCATTGCGGAACTGGGTAGCCGCCAACTTGGCACGCTCCAAATTATCGCCATCGGCTTTATTGATAACAATGCCATCTGCCATCTCCATAATACCGCGCTTGATACCTTGGAGTTCGTCACCCGTACCTGCCAACTGGATAAGCAGGAAAAAATCCACCATTGAATGTACGGCAGTTTCACTCTGCCCCACACCAACCGTTTCTACAAATATCTTATCAAAACCGGCTGCTTCACAAAGCACAATCGTTTCACGCGTCTTACGAGCCACACCACCCAACGAACCTGCCGACGGGCTGGGACGAATAAATGATTTGGGATGTACGGAGAGTTTCTCCATACGGGTTTTATCGCCAAGGATACTTCCTTTGCTGCGCTCGCTACTGGGGTCGATGGCAAGAACCGCCAGTTTACCGTTATATTTCTCCAACACATGCAGACCAAAAACATCGATAGAAGTACTTTTACCCGCTCCCGGTACACCACTGATACCCACACGGATAGAGTTACCCGAATAAGGCAGACATTTTTCTATCACCTCCTGCGCTACCGCCTGATGTTCCGGTTTCACACTCTCCACCAACGTCACTGCCTGGCTCAATATGGTTACATCACCTTTCACAATACCGTCTACGTATTCTGCTACGGAAAGCTGACGCCGCGCCTTCCGCTTCAGATAAGGATTGACCGATGACGGTTGTTCAATGCCCGCATTGACAACCAAGCCTTTGTATGCTTCGTTATTTTCAGGATGTTCCATGTTTTTTTAATGTGCTAATATGATTAATATGCTAATGTGATTAATATGACAATATACTAATTGATTAATGCGCTAACAGACCTTTCTGATAATTCCGATTATCTACATTAGCATATTAGCACATTAACCACATTATCTCTTTATATTAATCTCGACTTTCGGTTGCATCGGATCGTTCGTTATCATCAACAAGCGCAAATGACGACGTTTTTTGCCAATATTCTTTTTCACCACATTCACACGAAGACGAGTACTTTCACCCGGTTGTAGCAGGCTCTTCTTCAAACTGACGCCCACGGCAGGATGGAACACCTGCAATTTTCTGATTTGCAATGGAGAGCGACCGGTATTAGTGAGAATAATATCCTGACGGGCCTTCGATTTCTTCGCTAAAACAGCACTCATATCAACATCTTTCGTGGACAACTGTATAGAAGGAGCATTCGTTTTTTCCGTAACCGTCATACCAGAGAAGTCAGGCAAGAGAATGGCAGACACAGGAATTTCATTTTCATCGCCTACTTTATCTCCGGCAAAGCGCGCCAAATAGACAGAAGTTTGCGTCAGACCGAGGTCAGTAAGTTTCTCAGAATCCAATGTAAGGGTAATAACACCTTTCTCACCTTTTTGCAAAACGTTGGGTTTTACTTCCATTTGCAGGTAAGGCGGCAAGTGCATAAGCACTGGTTCGTAAGGACGATCTGAAAGGTTCACCACCCCGATGTGGATAACCGGCTTGTCACCAGGCTGCACATCCGGAAAATCAAGGTTGTTCTTGTCAATACGAATTTGTCCGATGAGATACGGATGAGTCTTAGTATAATCCTTAATTTCTTGCACTACTTCTCCGGAAAACTTCAAATAAACCAAATGAGGTTCTGCATTGCTATAAATAGCCACAGATTTATGAAAATGTCCCAATGCTTCCGCATCAAAGGTCACATTGACCATTCCTTTTTCTCCAGGCGCTATAGGCGTTTTTGTCCATTGGGCAACGGAACAAGCACAATCCGGCTCTACCTCCGTGAGCACCAAAGGTTGATCACCCGTATTGGTGATGGTATATTGCACCGAGACCGGGTGCTTCCATTCAATCTGGCCGAAATTATGCATTTCGGTATTAGAGGTAAAACGTGGCTGTGCTGCGGCTGTCAAAGCCACAGCAGCCAACGTATATAGAGTAGTAAAGATACGTTTCATTTATTCTGTTTCTAAATTAGATGTACAAAAATAGATGTTTTAAATGAAAGTACCTAATAATTTAAGATTACTTGATTACTACCGTTCCTCCTGTAGAGTGCGAAGCATATTCCGGAGCGTACGCACACTGAATAGTGGCAAGTCCTGTTTCGTATGTTCCTCCACGAGCCACACGATAGCTATATTCCAGTACATGAACACCCTTGCCAAGCCGATCGAAGAAGAAATTCGTCGCGGCATCTTCCACCTCTACATAATAACTGAAGCCACTGTTCCAACGATAACCGGAAAGAGCGCCTATCGGTTCGAAACAAGCACCCCGCTGATCTTTCAACTGAACGAAGTCCATGGCACGATCCAGACGAATGGTTAAACGGGAGACGACTTTATCGCCAATGGATAAGTGAGCACTTTCTGTAATGGGTTGCAACGACTTCTGTCCGTCGGCAGCAACACGCTCTACAAACAAAGCCTTTTCTACGTTCAGTTCTCCGCCTTGTTGTTTCACGTCGGAAACAGGTGACAAATATTGCGCATAAACGGCTCCCCAAGCAATACCAGCATCACGTTTCTCTACAGTGATGGACTTAGCTTTCAATACCGGGTTCTCTTGGGTAAAGGTTTCCTTGATATATCCCAAACCGTGAACAGTAGTTTTAGTTGGTGATACTGTTTCCAGTACTTTATTACCTAAAGTGATACGCACATCCCCCTGATTATCGAGCAAGTTACTACCTTGGCAAAGCAACGCATAAACGGCATCGGCAGTGGCTACCGGAGAGTCCCAACTTGTAGCCTGCTTCTGTTTCAGCAGCCAAAGTTTCATTTCTTCTACCAAAGTTTCGTTACCACCTACCATCATCAAAGCTTCCATCACTTCGACATGAGTAGAAACCGGCAACATCCCCCAAGCATACGGATTCGCATAAAAAGCGAAGTGCGCACCCATTTCATCGGTCTGTACCAGATGTTCCTTGATAGAAGCGATAAATTCATTGGCAGCAGCCTTGCGACCGGTCTTGAGCAGAATGATGGCAGATTGTGCCTTACGTGCCATTGTTCCGTTTTCAAGATTACGGGCTATCTTGGAAAGGAAGTATCGATAGGCCACTTCATTACGGGCTGGTACCTTTTCACCACTGATGGCGATCAAGTAAAGATAACGCATAGCGGCATCTGATATTGTCGTAATCTTGGCTCCGTTTTTCTCAGCCTTAAGAATAGTATGGTATTCATCCAAAGCTTCCTGATGCAGATAACCGAAAGCATTTTGCAATAAACCGGCGGCATCGGCAGAAAGGGTTTCTTTCGTCAGTAACGGAAGGTGTACCAGCAACTCGGTAACATAAGCAGTAATGTATCGACTGCCTGGCATTCCCTTGTACCAGCTCCATGCACCGTCTTCTCCCTGCAAATCTTTCAATTTGGTAAATGCAGCCAAATTGCGATTATTCAATTGGTTCACATCGAACAAAGTGGCTATGCGTGCCTGCTGTTCGGCTTCAGTGGCAGCTTCCATCAACCAAGGAGATTCATCAAGCAAAATATTTTTCACACTCTGGTTTTTCTGTAATTGGCTGAGGAAAGTTTCCTTTGTTCCACCTGCCAGTCTCCAACTATCGAATACGGCTTTAATGCGCGGCTGGCTATTGGCAATGAAACCTGCCAGACTGTTGGCATAGAAAGCAGTAGCCCAAGAAATAGCATTATCCGTGGTAGGCTGGCTCAATACCGGAAGGGCTTGCACGGCATACCAAGCAGGATTTCCGGTAAATTCCACCGTCAGACGGCGGTCGGTAGCCGTACGGTTATTACCGTTGAACAAACTGTCAAGGGAGAAGGTACGGGTTTCTTCGCCCCGAACAGGCATTGCCAAAGTTTCGGTTATAAATTCCTTATTGCTCAATACCGGCAACAAGTGTTGTTCACCATCACTGAACGTACCTCCATCGGCAACCATACGTACACCTAATAAATCATAACGGTCGGTCACGTCGAAGCGGAAGTCAACGGAAGTTGTCTTTCCGGCTTCTACGACAAACTTCTGTCGTTGAGTAGAAATAACCTTCTCATTTATCGGATTGAAAAATGTAAGTGTAGCTGTACCCTTCACTTCTTTATTTGCCATATTGGAGATAGTTGCGGCAATCTGTGTCTTATCGCCTACACGGACGAAGCGAGGCATATTGGGCATCAACATAAATTCTTTGGCTGTTACGGCAGTACCATCAAGCATTCCCGTCATCATATCCTTTGTATGAGAATATCCACGGAAGTTCCAACGAGTCAGGCTTTGCGGCATGGTGAAAGAGAAAGCTATCTCTCCCTGCTCGTTGGTGAGCAGTTGCGGATAGAAGAAAGCAGTCTCGGCAAAGTTGGTACGAAGTTCTGCCATAGGCTGCAAGGTTTCACCGCCTATAGGAATTAATTCCTCTTCAAAAACGACATCCTCTACTGTATCAGAAGACTCAACCGGTACATATTTCACTTCAACAGCTTGTCCGACTTCTTCGGCTGAAGCCATTGAATTACTGATACCACGTACTCTGAGAGCACCAGTCATAGACTTATTTCGAGTGACCCCATAAGCCATTACTGGAGGCTCTTGAAGCAAAGCTTCGTCATCGACGATTTGTAGCAACTCAACGACTCCATTAAAGGGAAATATGAAATAGTCGAAATGCCAAGCCGGTACTTTCCAAGCGTTCAAAGGAAAATAGAATGAGAAATAATTCGTATCATACCTGCTGGCATTACGATAGACGCCATACTGATTATCTGGATAATAAACACGTAAAAACTGATTTTGACTATAAATCTTATCCAAAGAGGCATCGTACATCGTTGCCAACATTTCTGCTGCAGCAGGTGTACCTTGCGGTGTCTTTATAACAAGTCTCCATTCCTCTTTCTGTCCGGGGCGCAAACGGTCACGGAATACTTCCCATTTCATGTCGAGCGTATGGTTGGGCTGACGTTTTTTCAAAAAGACTTGTTCACTATACATTTCTCCACCCTTCACGAAACTAAAAAGAACGGTTATCCCTTTACCATATTTCTCCTGATAGGGAATTTCCATACGGAAGATTGTATCACTCAACTGCATGGTACGGGATTCAATACGTTTTTGTTCACAGAAGATATCCATCAACATATATACATCCTTATAAGAAGTACCAATAAGGAAAGATGCCGGATACCGGGCATCAAACTCTTCATTTTCTTTAAAATAGAACAGTTCGGTAAATGCAGCCGGACGTTTATCGTTCTTTGAGAACAGCAAAAAGCCGGAACTGCCATACTCTCCATTATTTTCTTCACGTCCCAAACTGTCACAGACAGAAAGTTCCAAACGATAGTTTCCCGAAGGCAACTTACTCCAAGCAGAAAAATCTTGTTGCACATTGGCATTGAACTTACCTTCAAGTACAGGTTGTTTTATATCCTTATCCGCCTTTACATTCTTTTTGGTTTTAATCAGCACTACACCATTCACACCACGGCTTCCATAACCAACAGTCGCAGAATCGCCTTTTAAAACCGTTATAGATTCTACATCCGTAGGGTTCAGTTTACTGATGTCTCCAACGACTACATCATCTACCACATGGAGAGGGCGATTTTCTACCGGCTCTTTCATAAATCGATTTATATCCTCCACAGAATATAAATGATAAATTCCTTTAATATTCTGAGGGATATTCATTATGTTAGTTACGCCGAAGGTGAATGACAGGTTATCTTCTTTACAAATAGCCCGAGGCAAACGGACATCAAATGAGTAAGCCTTGGGACCTGCCAATAAATTATAATCGGCAGTTTGTGTTTCACCGGCCTCATCGGTCACAACCGCTTCAACAGTATAAGTATAGACATGACCGTATCTGTCGATATTTCCATCCGCCTCCTCAGCATTCAAAGTCAAAGGAATGGAGAAATTACCGTTAGCATCCAACTTTAGAGTATCTGCCAATAATGCTTTATCCGTATTATTCCAATAAAAAGGTCGCGGATTACGCCGTTTTACCGTATAAACCAACGGTACATCCTGTACCGACACTCCATTAAACGATTTGACATTCCCCTTCAATATTACTTTCTCACCTAAACGATAAGCCTCAGAAACCGGAATGAAAGTGATTTCGAATGTAGGACGTTTATATTCTTCCACTCTGAAAGAAACATTGGAGCGCAGTTCTTTAGTCTGTACAGTGAATATCCCGCTCAGGCACGCAGAAGGGAGTACAAACTCAGCTGTAAATGAACCGAAATCATTCGTGTGTACTTTCTTAGTGGCAAGTTCTTTGTGGTTGGTATCCAACAGAGCAATTTCATAGTCGGCTCCTGCCAATACGTGGGCGCTATCACTGTTTTGTTTATATGCTATACCTTTCACATATACAATTTGCCCGGGACGATAAAGCGAACGGTCAGTCAACAGGGTAACCTGTTGCCAATCAGCATCCTTATCACCAATGTATCCAGAACCCATATAGACAGACTGAGGCATCATCGCTGTATCTTTCCCCTTACGTGCTACATAACTACGGATACCATGTTGCCAAGGTACTACAGCTTTACCTCCGGCATCCGTTACCACCTCTGCCAACAGCTTACGATTTCGTTCACTGTAAGTAGAATAAAAACTCACCTTTGTATCTGCAATCGGTTGTCCGTTACGAGCATCCAGTGCAGTGATTTCCATACGACCATCGCCCAAATTCAAAGTTAGTACTTTAAAGCGGGTAGATACCAGAAACTTATCCTCTGTCCGGGTAGTCGCAACATCGGGTACTACCTGAAGTATATAAACCCCTGTTTCTTGAGGTATCATAAACTTGAAGACTGTATCTGAAGAGAGATAAGGTATATCCTCAGGCAATTTATCCTTACCCGGTAACGGTCGTAAATCAAAGTGCCTGGAAGAAAGCTTCCGGGTATATCTTTTATAAGTATCCTTGTTTATACTCTGTTCCATCTGGGGAACTTCACTCAAAGTAGTGGCGTATATATTCAAAGTAAATCCTGTCAAATTGCGATACTGCAACCTCATGTCTACAGAATCACCGGGATAACCACTCCCGTCCGTAGTCAAAGTAAGTTGAGGTTGTAACAATCCTTCGCGAATATTCTTCAACTCATTGATACGCTTATAGGTAGGATAGCGTTTCAACCCTTCATCACAGACTTTCAGTGCCTGGGCAATATGCTCCACACCCGGATTGCGCAAATAAACGGCTTTATTGATATAAGTTTCGGCACAAACCTCACGTGAACCGTATTCTCTTATCAACCCATCCAAAGCCTCAAGATATTCTTGACTAACCTTTTTCTGACTCATTCGAAAGGTTGGATAAGGTTGCTGATTAATGCCATTGGTCAACTTCCAATCCCAATAATCAAGGGAACAGAGTAATACAGCATCTTCTGAATCGACACGATGCCGATAGGCATTTATCATATTTTGATAAGTATCTCCGATACGAATCTGCATCAGAGAATCCACATTGAAACCATCCAGTTTCTGATAGGTAATAATGGCACGTCTTGCCAATAGATGATACATATCATGCTGGTAGAAACGGCTACCGTCTTCCAATGTAACAAAAGGTACATAACTTCGTGAAGAAACGTCGAGTAAATTGATAGAATCCTGCAAGGATGCACAATTGTGCTCGTCAATCTTGGCTACAAATTGAGTAATTGTCCACTCACGGATATCCGCAGGTATTTCGTTTATATCCAAAGCAATACGGTTCATCAAGACAGCACGGTTACTTTGCATATAATCGGCATACTCACGTGCCAACAGTGAATGCAAGATGGCTTTGTTCACCGGATTTTGTTCCGATTGCGCCCAAAATTCCATATTTTTCAGATTGGCGTAAAGGCTATCCGGAGTCAGTTTCTCCTGATAGGTGTCCCGGTAAATAGTAGCTTTCAGCATTTGTGGAGCATTCTTCTCCTTTTCTGCCTTTTGATAGATTTCACCCGTCAATTTTATTACGGTCTGAGGCAGGCTCTTCTTTTGAGCCTGTTCCACTTGTTTCCATAACTTGTCATACGACTGCGCATGTAATGCTGACAGCCCCAAACCTATTAATAGTAAAAACAGGGTACATTTTTTTTGAAATCTCTTCATGGTTATTCTATTGTTAAGTTTTTATTTATTCTTGAAAGCAGTGGACAATCTTCATTAAAGATATTCATTATAAGGTAAATAACAAAAATAACAAATTACTGCTTATATTGTGCTACCTTTTAAATAAAAATATAAAAAAATGAGGGATACAATTCCAAAGAACGTATCCCCCACTCTTCTATTAAGTTAGTGTACTCAGTTTGAATAGCTATAATACTTCATAGCTTCAATCCAGTTCTCTCCCATTCTGGTGAGAACGTGTTTAAATGAATTCACAATTTTCTTTTTCATACTCTCAAAAAATTAAACTAATACCTGAAAACTAATTTTTCTCATTTATTGATGGTGTATCCCATCATCAACATTTCATTCCTTCCTACTTCGGCAAGAATGCGTCTAAATGAATTTACAATCTTTTTTTTCATTTTGTTATCCTCCTAAAATCAATCTTGTTACTCTTAAATGTAACCTATTACCTATTGTTTCTATGTTTTACAACACAAAATTAAAGTCTTTGTTCAAAATGGCAAACACTTTCAAACAGAAAAACATGTTATACAACATATTTCTTGATGTAAATCAATTTTTCAACAATAGAAAAAGGAGCAAGATACCTTAAGACATCTTACTCCTTTTTCTATATTCCTATTTGATTAGGTATCGTTTCCGGTTATTTTTTCGGAGTCTGTTCCAATGTTGCCATCAGGAAATCATAAAACTTCGGTACAGACGGAATATACGCACGTTCGTCGGGTGAATGGGGCGAACGCAAGGTAGGACCAAAAGAGATCATATCAAGTCCCGGACAGTTGGCACCGATAATACCACATTCCAAACCTGCATGTATCACTTTCACTGCAGGTTCTACTCCAAATTGCTGTTTGTAGGAAAGCTTCATGCTTAATAAGAATAATATAATAATATAGGATTCATATCTTCCGAAAAGTTCAATTGTACTTTGGAAGACGGAGAAAGATAACCTTCTTCAAAGTATTCTTTTAGTATTGGCATTTCATACGAATTCAAAAAATAATAGTCTCCTTTAAAATCTGAACTTCCCCAACGTTGTTGTAACAAAATATTATTCTCCTTATTGAACAATAAGTCATTCAATAAAAGATTGATTTTTCTAATGTTTGTTTGATTATGATTGGCAAGTAAGGTGTACATGACGTTACCTTGCATGTAGCGTATGTGAAATAAATTAGAACGAATGATACAACAATTCATGTTGTAAATCTTATCAGCAGCAATAAGTTCTTGAAATCCGGCCTTTTCAATCTGCTGTATTGTTTGTCGATTAATCAAATTTTTGCTTTTAATGGAAAAAACTGGAGAAATTTGATCCTTTTTTACTTCAAAAATAACATTAGAAAATAGAGGGATAAAATAAAATCCATTATGGTCGGCCGGATAAAAAGGAGATGTACCACTAAATTGATTCCATCCTAAATTCCACTTTTCACTATCTAAAAAGAAATCTTCCCTATACTGCTCAGACAAGTCTATCTTTCTGAGTAAGTATTTTTTTCCTCCTTGTTTTTTAGCATATAAATCTGTAAATAAGCATTGACTGTTATATTGCAAATGGCGGCTTATATAATTTTCATTATTCAATCTGGTAGATCCTATAAAATTTCCCGTTAAAAGATTGTAAGTATAGATAGCTTGAGCTCGAAATTCTAATGCATATATATATCCTCGGTCATAGTCGATAGTGAAATCTGAAATATCTGTATATTCTCCAAGCCCTCCGCCTTTATTCCCTATTTTTCGCAAAAAAAGACCCTCATTATTGAACATATATAACTGTTGCGTCTTATCCAGTACGTAAATGAAGTTATTGGATACTTGCATTTTAACTATATCAGAGAGTACTATTTCCGAATTATCTAACGGAATAACTTTGACTGACTTATAAATAGCTGACAACCACGTTTTTTCCTCTGAAACGATAGTGTCTATATCTAACGTATTATTGTCTATGTAATATTCTTCTTTTGCACCACACGAGCACAAAAGAAGTAATATTAATAGAAAGAATGTATAAGATTTCATAATATTTTAAAAACAAGTACCTATGGAATTAAAAACTTCTGTTCCAGTCAACTCTCTATCACAATTATAATAATTTACTTCTTGTCGTGGACTGCAAGATGTCCCTCTTCCATTGTCACATCCATATGTATGAACAAAACTACCAACTAACGATAAATTACCACATTGCTCCATAGCACCTGTGGTACATCCCAAATAAATAGTACAATCGTACTCTTCAAATTCATAATCTGCTAAAGCTTCAATATTAGCTTCTATTAAACCGGGGATTTTATTACTCTGATGAGATATATAAATCCCATACCCTGCTATTAAAACAATAATAGTTATCCATAAAAATTTTCCATGTAGTGATTTCATATGTTCAGTATTATTTTTATATAAAAATAATTTATTCTCTTTAATATCACAAACAATAGTCAGTATTATTATTTATCAACACAACACATTTTCAAAGGTTACATTAATATTTTTTCATACAATTATCTACTGAATATTTCAAAAGAAATAATATTGGCGTAGAAAAAACAGAAAGAGCTTACTACAATCTCAAAAAATGTAGTAAGCCCTGTTAACATAGTGTCAATTCTTTATTCTTATATAATGATATTACTTTTCAGGAGTCTGTTCCAATGTTGCCACCAGGAAATCATAAAACTTCGGTACAGACGGAATATACGCACGTTCGTCGGGTGAATGGGGCGAACGCAAGGTAGGACCAAAAGAGATCATATCAAGTCCCGGACAGTTGGCACCGATAATACCACATTCCAAACCTGCATGTATCACTTTCACTGCAGGTTCTACTCCAAATTGCTGTTTGTAGGAAAGCTTCATGGCGTGAAGAATTGGAGAATCGACATTAGGCTGCCAACCGGAGTAAGCACCGCTCAACTCAATCTTCATACCTGCCATAGAGAAACAAGCCGTCAGGCTGTCACTCAGGAAGTCTTTCATTGTATCGCAAGAACTACGCGCTAGAATACGAACATCGGCCTTACCATCACCAATAATTACAATGGCCAAGTTGGAAGATGTTTCTACTGTATCAGGTACAGTAGGGATCATGCGCATCACACCATTCTGACAAGCCATCAATGCATTAATCAGATTATCCTGAATTTCTTCGGGAACAACGGCAAGCGGTAAGCTAACCGTTTCCATTGTCAACGTAATACCACTTTCAATTGGAGTATATTCTTCATTGAGTTGTCTTTCATATTCCTTGATGTAGTCTTCCAATCCTTCGATATCCTCAGGATTAAATACTAATATGGCATGCGCCTCACGAGGAATGGCATTACGCATATTACCACCTTCGAAACTTGACAACTGGCAGTCAAATTCAATCAGCAAATCGTGAACAATACGTGCCAGCAACTTATTGGCATTGCCACGCCCTTGGTTGATTTCTAGACCAGAATGCCCACCACGTAAGCCTTTCAGGGTTAATTTCCGGGCTACAAGATCGGCTGCAGGAACCTCTTCCTTATATTCCATAGTGGCAGTGATATCAATTCCGCCGGCACAACCGATATAAAGTTCGCCTTCATCTTCCGAGTCAAGATTCAGCAAGATTTCTCCTCCCAACGTACCCGGTTTCAAACCAAATGCACCATACATACCAGTTTCTTCGTCTTTGGTAATCAATGCTTCAAGCGGACCATGTTTCAAGTCATCGGCTTCGAGCACTGCCATAATAGCAGCTACACCCAAGCCATCATCAGCTCCTAACGTAGTACCTTTAGCTTTCACCCAGTCACCGTCAATGTAGGTTTCAATGGGGTCTTTAGTAAAATCGTGGACGGTATCGTTGTTCTTTTGAGGCACCATATCCATGTGCGCCTGAAGTATGACGCCTTTGCGGTTTTCCATACCCGGAGTGGCAGGCTTACGAATAATGACATTACCGACTTCATCGACAAAAGATTCCAAGCCTAACCTCTTACCGAAATTAACAAGAAACTCGGTTATCTTTTCCATGTGTCCTGACGGACGGGGAATGCGGGTCAATGAATAAAAATGCTTCCACACATTCTGTGGAGCTAACTGTAAGATTGTACTCATAATTCTAAAAAGTTAGTTTTCGCAAATATAACAGTTATTTTTCCAATCACGGCACTATACGCTGCATTTTTACCCCTCCTTACCCGACAATTGTCATAAAAGAGCTATAGAGATATCAACAAGAATATTCCAAAGTAGTTTATTTCGGACGGTTCAGCAACGAGAGATGCATCCAACCATAAATACCAAGAATAATAACCAATAACGTCTGAATACCATGTACAATCAATGCAAAAACTCCTGCATCCGTAGCATCTACACCATAGAGCATCATCATGGTGATGACGGCAAAATGCCAAGGACCAGCACCATTGGGAGTAGGAACAATCACCGCAAACGTTCCGCCTACAAACATTACTAGAGCAGCCCAAAAACTAAGGTGTGCCGTGAATTCAAAGCAATAGAAAGTGATATAGAAATGATAGAAATAACAACCCCATATTAATAAGGTATAAAGAAGAAAAAGAGGTATGTTCTTTACATTACGAAGCGACATTACTCCTTCCCACACATTCAGTACCACCCCTTTTACTTTTTCAAAAAAAGAAAGCATACGCAAGAGAAAATAAAGAAGTACCAACACACCTATAATGGAAAAGAGAACGACATAAAACCAGGGCGAAGTAACCAGGTGCATCAGAGAAGGGATTTTGGTTCCCGTCTCCTCAAAAAAACGAAAAAACACAGGCATCTGTATCAGAAAAGTGACACCTGTTATCAACAGAATACACAGTGTGTCAACCAACCGCTCCGTCACTACGGTCCCCAAAGATTTGGCAAAAGAAACATTATCATACTTGGCAAGTACACCACAACGAGAAACTTCTCCTACACGTGGCAATATCAGATTGGTGGCATAGGAAAGGAAAATGGCATCTACGCAATCGCTCGTTTGAGGATAGGCATTCAACGGTTCCAAAGTCTGTTTCCAACGCCAACCGCGAAAAACATGACTCATCACTCCAAAAAACAATGAAAACAACATCCATCCCCAGTTTGTACCATGTAAAAGTACTTCTTTGGCATGCTCAAAGTCGAAATCACGATATATCCAGTAAAGGATAAAACCGCCCAAAAGAATGGGTAAAACGATTTTCAATGTCTTTTTTAGCAGTTTATTCATGCTACTTTCCTAAATTCTTCATTCTTCATTCTTCATTCTTCATCGAAAAGAATTACCTTTGCCATAAATAACGAGGATAGTCTACACTACAGTATAAAAAATAAGATCGCTTATTTTTCTTCTGCATCTGGTTTGTACTATCTTTGCGCTACAAAAGTAACGATTTACTTGATACATGAGATTAGTAAAGCCTAAAAAGTTTCTTGGCCAGCATTTCCTGAAAGACCTCAAAGTAGCACAGGACATAGCCGATACGGTAGATGCTTGCCCCGAGCTTCCAATCCTGGAAGTAGGTCCGGGTATGGGGGTATTGACACAATTTCTTTTACCTAAAGAACGCCAGGTGAAAGTGGTGGAAGTCGATTATGAGTCGGTGGCTTATCTGCGGGAAGCTTATCCACAACTAGAGGAAAACATCATCGAAGATGATTTTCTCAAGATGAATCTACATCGGTTGTTCGACGATCAGCCTTTCGTACTGACAGGGAACTATCCTTATAATATTTCCAGCCAGATATTTTTCAAGATGCTGGAAAACAAAGAACTGATACCATGTTGTACAGGTATGATACAGAAAGAGGTGGCCGAACGAATTGCTGCCGCCCCGGGAAGTAAGACTTACGGTATTCTGAGTGTATTGATACAGGCATGGTACGATGTGGAATATTTGTTCACCGTACACGAACATGTGTTTAATCCGCCTCCTAAAGTAAAAAGTGCCGTTATCCGCATGACACGTAACGACAAACTGCAGTTGGGATGTAACGAAAGGTTGTTCAAGCAAGTGGTAAAAACGACTTTTAATCAACGGCGTAAGACGTTACGGAATTCTATAAAGCCGATACTCGGCAAAGATTGTCCGCTCACAGAAGATATTATTTTTAATAAACGCCCCGAACAATTGTCGGTGCAAGAGTTTGTGGAATTGACCAACAAAGTGGAAGAAGCGTTGAGAGAGACAAATGAAAAACCGATAAATGATAATTAAAGAGTGATAATATAGTAGAATAATAGCGTAACTCTACAACCGTTTTTCTAGTATGAAGAAGCATATCTCTATCACCTTATCATCCTAACACTTTATCACTTTTTATTATGGAAATAGACGAAGAATATATTGACAAAGTCAAAAGTTTTATTGAGCAAAAAGACGTAGAGAACGTCAAAACGCTCTTAATAGATCTCCATCCGGCAGATATTGCAGAATTATGTAATGACCTTGCCCCGGAGGAGGCACGCTTCGTTTATCGTCTTTTGGACAATGAAACGGCTGCAGACGTATTGGTAGAAATGGACGAAGATGTCCGGAAAGAATTCCTGGAACTCCTTCCCTCGGAAACAATTGCCAAACGATTTGTGGACTATATGGATACGGATGACGCCGTAGACCTGATGCGTGAGTTGGATGAAGACAAGCAGGAAGAGATCCTCTCGCATATTGAAGACATAGAACAGGCAGGTGACATCGTAGATCTGCTGAAATACGATGAAGACACTGCCGGTGGTTTGATGGGTACGGAAATGGTAACCGTCAACGAGAATTGGAGTATGCCGGAGTGCTTGAAAGAAATGCGTCAGCAAGCTGAAAAACTGGATGAAATTTATTATGTTTATGTCATCGACGATGAAGACCGCCTGCAAGGCGTGTTCCCACTGAAGAAGATGATCACCTCTCCCTCTGTCTCCAAGGTAAAACATGTGATGCGAAAAGACCCTATTTCTGTACATGTGGATACTCCCATTGATGAGGTAGCACAAACTATTGAAAAATACGACTTAGTAGCAGTTCCCGTAATCGACAGTATTGGTCGGTTAGTAGGTCAAATTACTGTAGACGATGTCATGGATGAAATTCGTGAGCAATCGGAACGTGACTACCAGTTGGCATCCGGTTTGTCACAAGACGTAGAAACGGATGATAATGTAATGCGACAGACATCCGCCCGCCTTCCCTGGTTGCTTATCGGTATGTTAGGAGGGATCGGTAACTCCATGATATTGGGTAATTTTGACGCGACGTTTGCCACACATCCCGAAATGGCTTTATACATTCCGCTTATCGGTGGTACAGGTGGAAACGTCGGAACTCAATCTTCTGCTATTGTAGTACAAGGACTTGCTAACAGTTCACTGGATGCTAAAGATACTTTCAAGCAAATAGCTAAAGAATCCGTTGTGGCACTTATTAATGCCACCATTATTTCACTTTTGGTATATATATACAATTTTATCCGGTTCGGTGCCACGGCTACAGTCACTTACTCAGTGTCAATCAGCCTGTTTGCCGTTGTAATGTTCGCCTCTATTTTCGGTACTCTGGTACCTATGACATTAGAGAAATTAAAAGTAGATCCCGCTATCGCAACAGGACCATTTATCTCTATCACAAACGACATCATAGGTATGATGATGTATATGGGGATTACCGTATTATTGGCATAAAACAGTCAAAACAAAAAAAACATAGAAAAAAAATATGAAGTAATCATTTTATTTCATTAATTTGTAATCTAATGTAACCCTGACGGGCATATCCCGTTGCTAAAAAAGTAAATACAAATGACGGACACTCATGACACTAATCTCCCCGAAAAGCCGGTGGAATTAGAAGAAGAAAAAAAAACAGTAGAGGTTTCTGAACCGGCAACAACAGAAACTCCCGCTGAAGAAGCCTTGACCATTGAAAAGCCGGCTGAATCGCTTCAAAAAATTACCAAAGAAGAAATCCTCGCCAAACTCAAGGGAGTTATTACCAATGTGGAGAATGCTGCAAAATCGGAAATAGATGGTTTGAAACAGGCTTTCTATAAGCTACATAATGCAGAGCAGGAAGTAGCTAAAAAACAATTCATTGAAAATGGAGGAGTTGCAGAAGACTTTATTCCGCAAGCCGATGCTTTGGAAGAAGAATTCAAAAACATCATGTCCGTCATTAAAGAAAAAAGAAGTGCATTAACTGCTGAATTAGAAAAACAGAAAGAGCTTAATCTGCAAATTAAGCTTTCTATCATCGAGGAACTGAAAGAGTTGGTAGAATCTCCTGAAGATGCTAATAAGAACTATACGGAATTTAAAAAATTGCAACAGCAATGGAATGAAGTAAAACTTATCCCTCAAGCTAAAATAAATGAACTTTGGAAAAATTATCAGCTATATGTCGAGAAGTTCTACGACCTACTGAAGTTAAACAATGAGTTCCGCGAATATGACTTTAAAAAAAATCTGGAAATTAAGACACATCTCTGTGAGGCTGCCGAGAAATTGGCAGACGAACCAGATGTAGTATCCGCTTTCCACCAATTACAGAAGTTACATCAGGAATTCCGTGATACGGGTCCTGTAGCCAAAGAACTGCGTGACGAAATATGGGTACGTTTCAAGACTGCATCTACCACTGTAAACCGTCGTCATCAGCAACATTTTGAATCACTGAAAGAAACGGAACAGAATAATCTCGACCAAAAGACTGTAATCTGCGAAATTATTGAGGCAATCGACTACAACGAATTGACCAATTTCGCTACCTGGGAAACCAAAACTCAGGAAATCATCGCCCTACAGAATAAATGGAAGACTATCGGTTTTGCACCGCAAAAGATGAATGTGAAGATTTTCGAACGTTTCCGTAAGGCATGTGATGAGTTCTTCCGTAAAAAAGGCGAATTCTTCAAAACTCTGAAAGAGGGTATGAATGAAAATCTGGATAAGAAACGTACTTTGTGTGAAAAAGCAGAAGCATTAAAAGAGAGTACTGATTGGAAAGCCACCGCCGATGAACTGACCAAATTGCAAAAAGAATGGAAAACGATCGGGCCTGTTTCCAAGAAATATTCGGATGCCGTTTGGAAACGTTTTATCTCTGCTTGCGACTATTTCTTTGAGCAAAAGAACAAAGCTACTTCTTCCCAGCGTTCTGTTGAACAAGAAAATCTGGACAAAAAGAAAGCCATCATCGAAAAGTTGAATACCATCGATGAGAATATGGACGTAGAAGAGGCCACACAATTGGTGCGCAGCCTGATGAAAGAGTGGAATAACATAGGCCATGTACCGTTTAAAGAGAAAGACAAAATTTACAAGCAATATCATAACCTGATAGATAAACAGTTTGATCGTTTTAATATCAATGCTTCCAATAAGAAGTTGAGCAATTTCAAATCATCTATCAGTAATATTCAGGAAGGTAGCCCGCAAGCTCTTTATCGTGAACGAGAGAAACTGGTTCGTAGCTGTGAGAACATGAAGAATGAACTGCAAACCTATGAAAATAATCTCGGTTTTCTAACAGCATCTTCCAAAAAAGGAAATAACTTGTTGACCGAACTAAACCGTAAGGCAGAGAAACTAAAAGGAGACATTGAGTTAGTAAAACAGAAAATCAAAGTAATTGACAATTCAATCAAAGAGGCTGAATAACTTCTAAACAAAATCTAAGAGGTTATGCCAAAAGAATAGGATACTTTTGACATAACCTCTTTTTCATCTAACCATATAATACTGAATAATGAAAAGAATTCTAACTTTAAGTTTGTTTTTACTTGCAGTGAACGGACTTACACGAGCGCAAGAAATCACTTTCTCGGAAACAAAAGTAGAATGGGGTACTGTACAAGAAAAGAATGGCGATATCAGTCACGATTTCCAGTTTATGAATACCGGTGACAAGCCATTACTCATCAAAAACGTTATCACCAGTTGTGGATGTACTTCGGCTGAATGGTCCAAAGAAGCCTATCAGCCGGGAGAGAAAGGAAGTATCCGTTTGATTTATCATCCCCAGGGAAGAACAGAAACCGACATCAACCTAGTTGCGGAAGTATACAGTAACCGTGCATCAAAAGGGACTGTCAATTTGGAGATAACAGGTCATGTGACACATGAAGCACCGGTTCATTCATCTTATTTTAATCCGGCAAACGGAAGAAAGAGTGATATCTACATTTCTGTCCCTCAAGATGAATATGAGCGTATTCTTGAACGTATCCGTACAGAAATATACGAAAAAGCTACCCCGGCAAAAACAGATGCCTCCACTGAAAAGTTGTTACGTTCAATGACAGCGGAAGGTAAATGGAACGATTTGGACTATGCTTGCTATTTTCGTACAAATTGGGAACCGGTAGAGCATCTAAAACGCCTGGTTACCATTGCTACATCTTATACCGACAAGCGTTCTGCTTACTATGGTAATAAGGTGTTGTTCGATGCCATCAATACAGCCCTAAAATATTGGATAAAGCAAGATCCTATTTGTCACAACTGGTGGTATAATCAAATCTCTGTGCCACAAACGCAGGCTTCTTTACTCGCCCTGATGGCCGCCGGACAACAGAAATTGGCACCAGAAATCTACGAACCGATTTATAAGACAATGAGTGAACGGAGCGATCCACGTAAATGGACGGGAGCCAACAAAATGGACATCGCCATTCATCATCTGGTGAGAGGATGTTTACAGAAAAACGACAGTATTGTAAGTGTGAATGCCGATGAAATATTCTATCCGGTACAAATAGTTAAGGTAGAAGGAATACAAAAGGATATGTCTTATCATCAACATGGTTCTCAACTTTACATCGGAGGCTATGGAACAGTCTTCGTCGATAATATTGTACGTATGGGTAACATTCTGCTCGGTACAAAATTTGCCATGAATGACAATAAACTTAAATTATTCTCTGACTTTACACGTAACACCTATCTTAACGTGTTTCGTGGAAGGCATCTGGATTTCAGTGTAACCGGAAGAGGTGTCAGCCGTACGGGTATCTTGGACTACGGAGATTGCGCCTCGTTATTTCGAAATCTGCAATCCCTCGACCCGGACCATACCGATGAATACGCTGCTATCGCTCATCGTTTTCTCACTCAAGATGCATCATACAAGCGTTCGGATCGTAATGTGATGTATTACTGTTCAGACTACATGTTGCATAATCGCAAAAATTATGATATTTCCATTCGTACCGCTTCTACTCGTACCAACAAGACTGAAAGTGGAAACGGTGAGAATTTGTACGGAACTTACATGAGTGACGGAGCTACCAATATCCGTGTTCATGGAAATGAATATACTGACATATTTCCTGTATGGGAGTGGGATAAAATACCCGGAACTACAGTACCCGCCGGTGAAAAGCGTAATCCTGCCGACTGGGGGACTAAAGGTACATGTACTTTTACGGGAGGAGTATCTGACGGAAAACATGGAGTCATGACTTTCGATATGAATGATTATGGAGTAAAAGCACGCAAATCCTGGTTCTTATTCGATAACGAAATAGTATGCTTGGGAGCGGGTATCACATCAAATGTATCAGAAAACATTGTTACTACAATCAACCAATGCCATTTGAACGGAGAAGTTTGGATCAATACCGGTAAGACCAGTCAAATGATAAAAAGAGGAGAATTTACATATCAAACAGCTCCTCAATGGATATGGCACGACAATGTTGCTTATTACTTTCCGCAAGCAGAAAATATGAAACTGAAATTAGGAGATCAGAAAGGTAATTGGGCTAAAATCAACTTTAATTATTCAGCAGCAGAAGTCAGTATGCCTGTATTCAACCTCACTATCAATCATGGAAAATCTCCACAAGGTGCATCTTATGCCTATATCATCGTTCCTGGAGTAAACAATACAACAGATTTGAAAAGCAAACCGGAAGTAAAAATTGAACGAAATGATGCAGATATACAGGCTGTAAGCAATGAGAAGCTAGGTTTGATACAGATTGTGTTCTTTAAACCAGGAATGTTTGACAATGGCAAGACTAAAGTAAAAGCAGTGAAACCATGTGTCGTTCAAATTCAAAAGAAGAACGGTAAAGTAGTAGATATACAGATTGCAGATCCTAAAAATCAAGAAACTCTAAAAATAGGAACTGATGTAACAGTTCTATAGCAAATTTTCAAAACCCACATAATTATTAAAGATCAGGCATGAATTGCACTACTAGTGTACAGAAAATCAATAGCACTTGTGCGATTCATGCCTGAAAAATATCAAAACCCTCCTCTTAATGATGGAATAAACGGATACCCGTGAATGTCATCGCTATACCATATTTATCACAAGTCGCAATAACATGGTCATCACGAACCGAGCCACCTGCCTGAGCGATATATTCCACCCCACTCTTATGGGCACGTTCTATGTTGTCACCAAACGGGAAGAAAGCATCTGAACCTAAAGACACCCCTTTCAATGTATCCAGCCATGCACGTTTCTCTTCGCGAGTCAATACTTCCGGCTTTTCGGTAAAGAATTGTTGCCAAACTCCATCAGCAAGTACATCTTCATGGTCGGCACTAATATAAATATCAATGGTATTATCACGATCGGCACGACGTATATTCTCCATCCAAGGTAAGTTCAACACTTTAGGATGTTGGCGCAAATACCAAATATCCGCTTTATTTCCTGCTAAACGGGTACAATGGATACGACTCTGTTGTCCAGCACCAATACCGATAGCCTGTCCATCCTTTACATAGCATACTGAATTGGACTGCGTATACTTCAAAGTAATCAGTGCAATCATCAAATCAGACTTTGCCGTATCAGGAAAATTTTTGTTTTGAGTAGGAATATTTGCAAACAAATCATCACCATTCAGCTTGATTTCATTCCGACCTTGTTCAAAAGTAATACCAAACACATCCTTACGTTCTACCGGCGCCGGTTTATAATCAGAATTAATCTTGATTACATTATAAGTACCCTTACGTTTGTTTTTCAATATCTCAAGAGCCTCCTCAGTATATCCCGGGGCAATGACACCATCCGATACTTCCCGATTGATGAAACGAGCAGTTGCCTCATCACAGATATCACTCAGAGCTATAAAATCACCATAAGATGACATACGATCGGCGCCACGAGCACGCACGTATGCATTGGCAAGCGGAGATAGAGGTAAACCGTCCACAAAATAAATCTTCTTCATTGTTTCATTCAATTCCAAGCCGATAGCTGCACCCGCAGGACTTACATGTTTAAATGAAGTAGCTGCCGGCATACCGGTTGCCTCTTTCAATTCTTTTACCAACTGCCATCCGTTCAAAGCATCCAAAAAATTGATATATCCCGGACGTCCATTCAATACTTCAATAGGTAATTCTCCCTCCTGCATAAAGATGCGGGCCGGCTTCTGATTAGGATTACAACCGTACTTGAGTGATAGTTCTTTCGTCATAATTTTTATAGTTTGAGTTGAATTGCAACAAAATTACAGATTATTTTCGTACATGGTCGAAACTCAACAAAAAAACCCACTAAAACTTGCGTTTTTAGTGGGTTTTTGACCTAAATTGACTGTATGATAGTTGGGCTACCTGGATTCGAACCAGGAATGACAGGACCAGAATCTGTAGTGTTACCATTACACCATAGCCCAATAACAGGTCATTTCTGTTTTGCGGTTGCAAAGATACAAAGATTTCTATAAACCAAAACAAATTCCACCGTTTTTTTCACTAAAAACTGATAAGCCGCCGTAAGCCAAAGAATTATATACCTAAAAAAAATCAAAAAATAAAAGACTTTTTCCCTTTTACGTGTTTGGTATAAGAAATCAATGTATATTTGTCAACTGTTTTAATATTAATAATGTGTAATGAACGAAGCAAAAAAACTTATTCAACAAATAACAGAAGGTATTCAAGAAAAAAAAGGTAAAAATATCGTTATAGCAGACCTTACCCATATAGACGATACGATTTGTAATTACTTCGTAATCTGTCAAGGAAATTCTCCCAGTCAAGTGAACGCCATCGTTGAATCTGTAAAAGATTTCACCCGTAAAGGTGCTGACAGTAAACCTTTTGCCATTGACGGGTTACGCAATGCCGAATGGGTAGCCATGGATTATGCCGACGTATTGGTTCATGTATTCTTACCAGAAGTACGAGATTTTTACAATTTGGAACATCTTTGGGCAGACGCCAAATTAACCCAAATCCCTGACCTCGATTAACAAAGATTTATGGAAAATAATAACAACAAGAAACCTATCAAAACCAACATGCCCAAGTTCAACCTGAACTGGTTGTATATGATAATAGCTATGATGCTATTGGGCTTATATTTTGCCAACGAAAACGATACAGCTACCAGAAACATTCCATACGATGAGTTTCAGCAGTATGTTCGTAACGGCTATATCAGTAAAATAACCGGTTATGACGACAATTCCGTAGAAGCATTCGTCAAACCGCAATTTGTAGCCAATGTTTTTCATGCAGACTCCAGTCGAGTAGGTAAAAATCCGCTTATCACTACCGAAGCCCCTTCCCGTGAAAGTTTGGGTGACTTCTTGCAAAAAGAAAAGGACGAAGCCCGTTTCGACGGTTCCATCAGCTACGAAAAGAAGCGTAACTATTTCGGCGCAATCCTTTGGCAAATCCTACCCTTTGCATTCCTTATCGGTTTCTGGATATTCCTGTCACGTCGCTGGAGTGGCGGCGGAGGCATGGGCGGAGGTGGCGGCATCTTCAGTGTAGGAAAATCCAAGGCCCAATTATTTGAGAAAGGCTCTCCTATAAAGATTACCTTCAAAGACGTAGCCGGACTTGCCGAAGCCAAACAAGAAGTAGAAGAGATTGTAGAATTCCTGAAAGAACCGCAAAAATATACTGACCTGGGAGGTAAAATACCTAAAGGTGCATTACTTGTAGGACCTCCGGGAACAGGTAAAACCTTGCTCGCAAAAGCTGTGGCAGGAGAAGCAAACGTGCCGTTCTTCTCATTGGCAGGTTCCGATTTCGTAGAAATGTTTGTCGGTGTAGGTGCGTCACGTGTACGTGACTTGTTCCGTCAAGCCAAAGAAAAAGCACCTTGTATCGTATTTATCGATGAAATTGATGCTGTGGGACGTGCCCGTGCCAAGGCTGCTGCCATGGGTGGTAATGATGAACGTGAGAACACCTTAAACCAATTATTGACGGAAATGGACGGATTCGGCTCCAACAGTGGTGTCATTATCCTTGCAGCAACCAACCGTGTAGATGTTTTGGACAAGGCTTTGCTGCGTGCCGGACGTTTCGACCGTCAAATTCACGTCGACTTGCCCGATCTGAACGAACGTAAAGAAGTATTCGGCGTACATTTACGCCCCATTAAAATAGACAATACGGTTGATGTAGACTTGTTAGCTCGCCAAACTCCGGGCTTCTCGGGTGCAGACATCGCCAATGTCTGTAACGAAGCCGCACTGATTGCTGCCCGTCATGGAAAGAAATTCGTAGGTAAGCAAGACTTCCTGGATGCTGTAGACCGTATCGTAGGTGGCTTGGAAAAGAAAACGAAGATTACGACAGAAGCGGAACGTCGTTCCATTGCCATGCACGAAGCCGGTCATGCCAGTATATCTTGGTTATTGGAATATGCCAATCCGTTAATCAAAGTAACTATCGTACCACGTGGTCGTGCATTAGGCGCCGCTTGGTATTTGCCTGAGGAACGTCAAATTACTACCAAAGAGCAAATGTTGGACGAAATGTGCGCCACTTTAGGTGGACGTGCTGCCGAAGACTTATTCTTAGGCAGAATATCTACCGGTGCCATGAACGATTTGGAACGCGTCACAAAACAAGCATACGGTATGATTGCTTATCTGGGTATGAGTGATAAATTGCCGAACCTTTGTTATTATAATAACGAGGAGTACTCGTTCAATCGTCCGTACAGTGAAAAAACCGCCGAACTGATTGACGAAGAAGTTAAACGCATGGTCAATGAGCAGTATGAACGTGCCAAGAAGATACTTTCCGATAACAAAGAAGGCCATAACAAGTTAGCTCAATTGTTGATAGACAAGGAAGTCATCTTTGCTGAAGATGTAGAACAAATCTTCGGCAAACGTCCATGGGCTTCGCGTTCGGAAGAAATAATCAGTGCAACCAAAATCTCAGATGAGTTGAAGAAAGCAGAAGAACAAGAAGCTTTGATTGCCGTAGAAACTGAAAAAGAAGTAAAAGAAGAAGAGGATAAGGATGTCAATAACAGTCCAAATACAGAGAATGGTAAAACGGCTGATGATAATAAATCGCTTTCCGAACCTTCCAAAAAATCTGAATCTAAAAACTAAAACGGAAACACCGTGAAAAATAATTTCATACAACGTGTTGTCACAGGAGCACTATTTGTAGTCGTATTGGTGGGCTGTATACTTTACAGCCCCCTTTCATTCGGTATTTTATTTACCATTATCAGTGCGTTAAGTGTCCATGAATTCGCCCATTTAGTCAATCAAAACGGTGAGGTGAATATCAACAAGACAATCACAGCCTTGGGAGGGGCTTATTTATTCCTTGCCTTAATGGCATTCTGTACTTCAGCTACCGATGCGCGTGTATTTCTCCCCTATTTAGTTTTATTACTCTACATGATGATTACGGAGCTTTATCTCAAGAAAAAAAATCCTCTCGGCAACTGGGCCTTTTCAATGTTGAGCCAACTATACATAGCATTGCCTTTTGCTTTACTGAATGTACTGGCATTTCAAAACACTCCGGAAACAAGTAGTGTAACTTTCAATCCCATCCTGCCACTCTCTATCTTCGTATTCATTTGGTTAAGTGACACAGGTGCCTATTGCGTAGGTTCACTGATTGGCAAACATCGCCTTTTTGAGCGTATCTCTCCCAAGAAGTCATGGGAAGGCAGCATAGGTGGAGCAGTCTTCGCGATAGCGTCCTCTTTCGCATTCGCTCATTTCTTTCCTTTTATGCAAATGTGGCAATGGGCAGGATTGGCGATTGTTGTCGTTATCTTCGGTACATGGGGTGACCTGACCGAATCACTGATGAAGCGTCAGTTGGGAATAAAAGATTCCGGAAATATATTACCGGGACATGGTGGTATGCTCGACCGTTTCGACAGTGCTTTAATGGCTATTCCGGCCGTGGTAGTTTACCTGTATGTATTGACAATGTTCAAATAAATCATATTAAAAAAATCAAGGGGCACAAGGTCGATATGAATCCATATCCCCCTGTGCCCTCTCTATAATCAACAGCAAACTCTATTATTCCAACATCATCTTCGACAAATCCAGATTTTCTACATTCTCCGTGTTATCTCCCGGCTCTTTCAGGTCGAACGTCAATTCCACTTCATCATTCACCTCCGAGTTCAATTTCAGCTTGATTCCCTTGGTTTCCGAGGTAATATCCAGACTATTTAAATTATACGACACAGCCCCATAAACTCTTAGTCCGGTCAAATCATCATAGTTATTATAGCGAAGTTCCAAATGAATATAACCATCCTCAGCGTATAACTCAGCATCATTTTGAGGTCGTACCAAACTAATACGATGTTTCGTATCCGACGGCAAGTTTTGCAGGAAAATTATATTCATATACCCACCGCTAATACCGATATCACCTTTGTGAATAAACACAGGGTCATTGCCAAATTCGCTATCATTCTCCGGAGTCAATTCTTCAACCTCTTTAGTCAAGACCTCCTGCAAGCGCAATATATTTACGGCATAATCAAAATCACCATATTCTTTGACTAATGGATTAAATACCGTAAGAACCCGTTGCCCGTCTGCAGGTTCATATCCGCCCAAATTTACATTTGTAGGCCAAAGCTTCCCCCATACATCACAATCTAGATAGAAAGCATTGCCCGTGACACGTACCGTAGCCCATAAAGGCGGTGTAAAATCACCTACAGAAAACCCGTCATCATCATCATCGCATGATTGCAACACAGGCATCACAGCCAAGCATATCGCCATAAAAAGCCAATGTAATTTTCTCATAATTAAAGTCTTTTAGTTTGTTTCTGTATAAAAAATACAAAAGCCGGGCATTTACTGCACCGGCTCTGTCTATTTTAACAAATTCTTAAAAATCACCCTCTCTTTTTACTATATTTCTTTAATAACTCTAACATCCGATTCGCTGCCCGTTTCGGTGCTCCCGCTTCACCCAAACGCGATGCCATATATTCATACCCCTCGAGCATCTGCCCACGATATTCTTTATTATAAAGAATGCGTTCCAACTCTTCACGGATATATGCCACGGTCATCTTATCGGCAACCAATTCCTGAACAACTTCCCGGTCGGCTATCAAATTGACCAAAGAGATATATTTCACTTTCAAGATATGACGTTTCAGAAAAGCAATCACCTTTCCTATCGGTGTATGATAACATACCACCTGTGGCACACGAAACAAAGCCGTCTCAAGCGTTGCCGTACCCGAAGTGACCAACGCCGCTTCAGCCTGTTGCAACAAAGAGAATGTCTGATTAAATACAATCTTCACACTAACGCCCCCCACATATTTCCTATAATATTCGGGGGAGATACCCGGTGCCCCCGCCAATACCAGCTGATAATCAGGAAAAGCAGATGCCGCCCGGAGCATATCGGGCAAATTATCTTTGATTTCCTGCTTACGGCTACCTGCCAGCAAAGCGATAATCGGTTTGGAAGATAATCCGTTAGACTTCACAAACTCCTCCAATACGCCAGAGTGAGACGAGCAAAAAGCCACCACCTCATCCATCGTAGGATTTCCCACATAATGTATCGGGTATTGATGTTTTCCCTCGAAAAACTCCACCTCAAACGGCAGAATGGAAAATAATTCGTCTACATCCCTCTTGATATTCTTTATACGATATTCTTTCCAAGCCCAGATTTTGGGAGAGATATAATAGAAGACCGGAATTTGCGTATGAGCATGGATAAATTTTGCAATGTTCAGATTAAACCCGGGATAATCCACCAATATCAGTACATCCGGTTGCCAAGTTACCACATCCTCCTTACAACATTTCATATTGGCAAAGATAGCACGCAAATGGAGCAATACAGGAATAAAACCCATATAAGCCAGCTCCTTATAATGCTTCACCATCGTTCCTCCCACCGCAGCCATCAGGTCACCGCCAAAAAAGCGGAATTCCGCCTGCGGATCTTCCTCTTTCAAGGCAGCCATCAAATGAGAAGCATGCAAGTCTCCGGAAGCTTCACCGACAATCAAATAATACTTCATAACAGTTGACAGTAGCCGATAATTAAAACCAAGTCTTCAATTCATCAATCAATCCATAAGCTGTAGCGTCTACCGTTGTGGGAGTGATAGCTACATAGCCGTTGGCAAGTGCCCAATGGTCAGTTTTCTCATTCTCGGCATCAGCTTCTTCAAACTCACCGGTCAACCAATAATAGTGCGTATCATTTCTATGAGCAAAATTTTCCCACTCATTGACCCACTGTCCTCTGGTCTGTTCGCAGACTTTGATCCCTTTCAGCTCTTTGGCATCAGGGAAGTTCACATTCAAGCAAGTCAACGGCGGCAATCCCTTTTCCAACACTTGGCGGGCTATTTCACGAATATAAGGCCCGGCAGGTTCAAAATCAGCATCAGGTTGATGGTTATATAAAGAGAAAGCGATAGAAGGTATCCCTTTCAGACATCCCTCGATAACAACCCCCATCGTACCGGAATAGTGTACATTCACTGAAGAGTTATCACCATGATTGATGCCACCTACCACTAAATCCGGTTTACGGTCGAGCACCGTATGAAAAGCCAACTTCACACAATCTACCGGTGTACCGGAGCATTTGTAAACCGTCAATCCTACATCTTTACGGAGCAATTGATAGCGGATAGGTTCTGTCACCGTCAATGAACAGGCAGCGCCCGAACGTGGCGCATCCGGTGCCATGACGACAATTTCGCCCAGTGGACGAAGAAACTTGATCAACTCGCTAATTCCTTTCGCAATGATACCGTCATCATTGGAAATCAATATCAAAGGTCTCTGATTTTCCATATTTTCTTCTTAAATTTGCTACAAATTTAGCAAAAGAGAACCACATATTAACCACCATACTTTAAAAAAGCTCATTATGGACATTATTCTTATCATATCAGGTATTCTCTGTATGATTGCAGGACTGGCCGGTTGTTTCCTTCCCATCCTTCCGGGACCTCCCATCGCCTATGCCGGTTTACTGTTATTACACTTCACGGACAAGGTGCAATACACCACTACCGAACTGCTGATTTGGCTACTGATTGTCGTCATTGTACAGATACTCGACTATTTCATTCCCATGCTGGGCAGCAAATACAGCGGTGCCAGCCGATGGGGCACACGTGGTTGCTTCGCCGGTACAATAATCGGCCTGTTCTTTATGCCTTGGGGCATTATTCTCGGGCCATTTCTGGGTGCATTTATTGGAGAGTTGCTTGGTGGCCGGGAAACAATACAAGCCCTAAAGTCTGGATTAGGTTCCTTATTGGGATTTCTATTGGGCACAGTACTGAAATGTGTAATAGTCGGTTACTTTATTTGGCAATTTATGGCAGTTTTCCTATAAAAAAGATAGGATAAGTTCCATTCTACTGACACTGTTTTTCCCGAAAAGTTCTAAACAAAATAAGAACAGACAAAATAAAAGCATAAAAATACATCTTTTCCGCATAACATTCACTTTTTATACATCTCTTAAACGAGGGATGTTAACATCCCACATGAAGGATATTAACATCCCGGATAATTCTTATTAACTTCCGGCACGATGGATATTAACATCCCTCGCAAGCAAGCTCAACATCCATCCCCAATCACGTCTTTATCACTTCTACAAAAGATGTTTAAGAAAGAGTTTGATACTGTTTTCTATTTTTTAGAGTTGCCTATATTTCCATATCACACTATCCATAAGCGAGATACGGATTTTGGTTGCTGATTTATCCTTCAAAGCCATCCAAGGGCGGAAATACGCAATTCTCACGTATGCAAAAAAGACAATGTGTCAAAAAGACAATATACTCTTCTTTCTCCTTTAAACTTGAGGAATTCCACATTTTAAGATATTTATCAAACAAAAGTGAAACCAATAAAAAAAAGAAAAAGAAGCATTCGAAAGTTTCACAGACAAAAACGTAATCTGCTTTTAAGAATACTCGTTTATTTTGCATAATAATTACAAATACGCATATCATAATATATAGCCATGAAAATAACATGCATCATTTCTTTTTGCAATCCTATATCGTTGCCTTATGGAATATACCAGTAATTATGTAATGAACAAATGATACTAACCGAGGGGTAACAAATGATATTTTCCCAACTCTTTCCTTCGGTAATGTAAAATTCTTGAAAAGCACATGATTAAGTATTGTATCACCTGATGTTACGCAAAAAAAATGGAGATAATCCGTTTCTGATAATTCTGTATTTAAAAAGATAAGTCTATTTAGCAAGAATAAACAGGGGTTACCTTTACAATTAGAACCATTTACAAATCTTAATCTTCTGCAAGCGAGACAAAAAAACTATTTCATTTCAAGAGAAATACGTATATTTGTCTCCTAATATAGAGAAGAAGCACATAGAACCTTCATTTGAAGGTAAAATGGTCTAAAAGCACCTATGAGTTATTAACAAAACAGGTGACTTATCAACCGTTTTTGCAATCTTTCTCTTTTTTAGTAGGCGCTATTCGGAATTATCACTTATTTCGCTGCCAATAAACATTGAGATTATGGGAAAAATAATTGCTTTGGCAAATCAAAAAGGTGGTGTAGGAAAGACAACAACGACAATCAACTTAGCAGCTTCTCTCGCCACGCTTGAAAAGAAAGTACTTGTTGTAGACGCAGACCCGCAGGCGAATGCTTCTTCGGGACTCGGTGTGGACATCAAGCAAGCAGAATGTACTATCTATGAATGTATTATTGATCGTGCAAATGTGCGCGACGCAATCCATGATACAGAGATCGATACATTAAAAGTGATATCCTCCCACATCAATCTGGTAGGCGCCGAGATAGAAATGCTCAATCTCAAAAACCGTGAAAAAATATTGAAGGAAGTGCTTTCTCCTCTGAAAGAAGAGTTTGACTATATTTTAATAGACTGTTCACCGTCATTGGGATTGATAACAGTAAATGCACTGACTGCCGCAGATTCGGTCATCATCCCCGTACAGGCGGAGTATTTCGCTCTGGAAGGAATTAGCAAACTGCTGAATACTATCAAAATTATTAAGTCCAAGCTGAATCCTTCACTCGAAATCGAAGGATTCTTGTTGACAATGTACGACTCACGTTTGCGCCAGGCTAATCAAATTTACGACGAAGTGAAACGCCACTTCCAGGAATTGGTATTCAACACCGTCATTCAGCGTAACGTCAAGTTGAGTGAAGCTCCCAGCTATGGCCTGCCTACGATTTTATATGACGCAGACTCTACCGGAGCTAAAAACCACATGGCGTTAGCCAAAGAATTAATCAGCCGGAACGAGAAATAACGGTACCGTTACACATTCCGTAAGATTAACTAATAATTTGTGTAAATAGTAAAATAGTAAATAAACAGATGGCACAGAAAAGAAGCGCATTAGGACGAGGGCTGGACGCCCTGCTCTCTATGGATGAAGTGCAGACTGAAGGTTCTTCCTCCATTAATGAAATTGAATTGTCGAAGATTGCCGTCAATCCCAACCAGCCACGTCACGAATTTGACCAGACTGCGCTACAGGAACTTGCCGATTCTATCTCAGAAATAGGAATTATCCAACCTATCACGTTGCGTAAGCTGTCCGACGATGAATATCAGATTATCGCCGGAGAACGCCGCTTCCGGGCTTCGCAACTTGCCGGACTGACAAGTATTCCTGCCTATATCCGTACGGCCGACGACGAGAACGTCATGGAAATGGCGCTCATCGAAAACATACAACGCGAAGACCTGAATTCCGTGGAAATCGCCCTCGCCTATCAGCACCTGCTGGAACAATATGGACTGACTCAGGAACGTCTCAGTGAACGTGTAGGAAAGAAACGTACCACGATTGCCAATTATCTGCGCCTGTTGAAGTTACCCGCCCCTATTCAGATAGGATTGCAGAACAAGCAGATAGATATGGGACATGCCCGTGCACTGGTGACATTAGGTGACCCCAAATTACAAGTGAAGATTTTCGAAGAAATCCTCGAGCATGGTTATTCCGTGCGCAAGGTGGAAGAGATTGTAAAATCCCTAAACGAAGGCGAAACCGTGAAAAGCGGCGACCGTAAAATCGTTCCTAAACGCGCCAAGTTGCCCGAAGAATTCAACATGCTGAGACAACAGCTTTCAAGTTTCTTCAGCACGAAAGTACAACTGACTTGTTCGGAAAAAGGAAAAGGGAAAATCAGTATCCCATTCAGTAACGAAGAAGAATTAGAACGTATCATTGGAATTCTGGATACGCTGAAAAAATAAATGGCAAAGAAAAGAAGAATATATCAAATCTGTATCACCCTGCTGCTTTGTTTCCTGCAAACGGCAGGGATTGCTATGTATGGTCAGAACCGTCCGCGTGCCGCTGCCAAACGAATACACAGACAGCAGACCGATACGCTCAACACTCAGCGGCAACCGATACTTCCGCTGACCGACAGCCTAAACCTTGAAACAGTCAATTCTGCCCTCAGCCGGCCAGCGACCACGACAGACAGTTTGACCATTGCCGACAGTATTGCTGCGGAAAATAAAAAGAAACTGTTAGAAATGACTTCCAGTCCCGAGCTGAAAGAACAGCCGGTACCTACGGACAGTATCAAGAAAGAAATAAACCAGAAGATATGGGTACCTAACCCTACAAAAGCAACTTGGTTAGCCCTTGTCATCCCCGGTGGCGGGCAGATCTATAACCGTAAATACTGGAAACTCCCCATCATTTACGGTGGATTTGCCGGATGTGCCTACGCCTTGACATGGAACGGAAAGATGTATAAAGACTATTCTCAGGCCTATAAGGATGCCATGAACGGCAATATGCAGTCCAGCAGTATCACAGACCTGTTACCTCCCGGATATACCATATCCGAAAGCCAGTTGAAAGAATTGCTGCGAAAACGGAAAGACACCTACCGCCGATACCGCGACTTAAGTATTTTCGCATTTATTGGCGTATATCTGATATCCGTTATCGATGCATACGTAGACGCTGAATTATCTAACTTTGATATCACTCCCGACCTAAGTATGAGAGTAGAACCTACGGTCATCAACAATCAGATGACCGGTTCATCAAACAGGTCGGTGGGGGTACAATGCAGTTTCCGATTTTAAACAAAACCCGATAAACTTGAATAAAACCCGATTTAAAAAGATATACTCATGACAAACAAACCTACATACATGAAGAAGATAATAGCCGGTTCCTCATTACTGTTCTGTACATTGTTCGTTGCCCCGCAACTACACGCACAGGAAAGTGTAGATGTAATCATCCGTGAAAACGGAACGGAACGTCGCGAAATAATCGATTTACCTACAAGTATGACCTATCCGCTGGACAGCTTGCTCAATGACTGGAAGGCAAAAAACTATATTGATTTAGGAAAAGATTGCAGTACTTCAACCGTTAATCCTGAGTTCAGTGACTCGATATATATTGACCGACTTTCGCGCATGCCGACTATCATGGAAATGCCGTATAACGAAATCATACGTAAATTCATCGACATGTATACCGGACGCCTGCGTAATCAGGTGGCATTTATGCTGAGTGCCTGCAACTTCTATATGCCTATCTTTGAAGAAGCGCTTGATGCTTACGGGTTACCTCTCGAATTGAAATACTTGCCTATCATCGAATCGGCTCTTAACCCTTCTGCCGTATCCCGTGCAGGAGCTTCCGGTCTGTGGCAATTCATGTTGCAAACCGGGAAAATTTACGGTTTGGAAAGTAACAGTCTGGTAGACGAACGCCGCGATCCGATAAAAGCAACCTGGGCTGCCGCACGTTACCTGAAAGACATGTATGCCATTTATCAAGACTGGAATTTGGTAATTGCGGCTTATAACTGTGGTCCAGGAACCATCAACAAGGCTATCCGACGCGCCGGAGGAAAAACAGATTATTGGGAAATCTACAATTATCTGCCCAAAGAGACGCGTGGCTATGTGCCTGCTTTCATTGCAGCCAACTATGTGATGACTTATTATTGTAAGCACAACATCTGTCCGATGGAAACCAACATACCGGATGCTACTGACACGGTACAAGTAAACCGTAACCTCCATTTTGAACAAATAGCCGATGTATGCGGTATCAATCTGGATGAAATCAAAAGCCTGAATCCCCAGTTCAAAAAGAATATCATTCCGGGAGATACCAAAGCACAAACTCTCCGTCTTCCGATAAATTATATCAGCACATTTATTGACAAGCAGGACACTATCTATGCTCACCGTAGCAAAGAGTTATTCAAAAATCGCAGGGTAGTTGCCGTTGCCGATACACGCAGCACGGCACGCAACCAAAGTAGTACCCCTAAAGGAAGTGCCACTTATCATAAAATAAAGAATGGAGAAACTTTGTCTACCATTGCACGTAAATATGGCGTCACCGTCAATCAGCTAAAAAGCTGGAATGGACTGAGCGGCACAAGGATCAACGCAGGGAAGCAACTGAAGATTTATAAATAATAAAACATCAAATGCTTGCCCCGTATTGAAAATTGCTTATTTTTGCAGAAAGTGAATAAAAGGAGAACAGTATATGGAAGAGAATGTAAGCCAGAAGGAGAAAGAGAAAGCCGAAGAAGAAATGATTGAACAGGCATTCCAGGAACTGTTAAACGACTACTTGGCAACTAAGCACCGTAAACGTGTCGAGATAATAACCAAAGCATTCAATTTTGCCAATCAAGCGCATAAGGGTATCAAACGCCGCTCGGGAGAGCCTTACATAATGCATCCTATTGCCGTGGCAAAGATTGTTTGTAATGAAATAGGACTCGGTTCCACCTCTATCTGCTCGGCTTTGTTACACGATGTAGTAGAAGACACCGACTATACCGTAGAAGATATCGAGAATATTTTTGGTCCCAAGATTGCCCAAATCGTAGATGGACTGACAAAAATATCCGGCGGTATCTTCGGTGACCGCGCTTCGGCACAGGCCGAGAACTTCAAAAAGTTACTTCTCACCATGTCCGATGATATTCGCGTTATCCTTATTAAGATAGCAGACCGGTTGCACAACATGCGTACGCTTGGTTCCATGTTGCCCAACAAGCAATTTAAGATTGCCGGTGAAACGCTTTATATCTACGCTCCGCTTGCCAATCGTTTAGGATTGTACAAGATCAAAACGGAATTGGAAAACCTAAGTTTCAAATATGAACATCCGGAAGAATATCACGAAATAGAAAAAAAACTTGCCGCGACGGCCGTTGAGCGCGACAAAGTATTCAATGAATTTACAACTCCGATACGTGCACAACTCGACAAGATGGGGTTGAAATACCGTATTCTTGCCCGTATAAAATCCATCTACTCCATCTGGAACAAGATGCAGACCAAGCATGTTCCTTTTGAGGAAATCTACGATTTGCTTGCCGTACGAATTATTTTTGAACCCCGCAACATGGAAGAAGAGCTAAATGACTGTTTCGACATTTATGTTTCTATTTCCAAAATATACAAACCACACCCTGATAGATTGCGCGATTGGGTAAGCCACCCGAAAGCCAATGGTTATCAGGCTTTGCACGTCACCCTCATGGGCAACAACGGACAGTGGATTGAGGTTCAAATCCGGAGTGAACGCATGAACGACGTTGCCGAACAAGGTTTCGCCGCTCACTGGAAATATAAGGAAGGTGGCGGTAGCGAAGATGAAGGTGAACTTGAAAAATGGTTACGTACCATTAAGGAAATACTTGATGACCCTCAACCAGATGCTATCGACTTTCTTGATACTATCAAATTAAATCTTTTCGCTTCGGAAATCTTTGTATTTACGCCGAAAGGTGAAATTAAAACCATGCCGCAAAACTCCACGGCACTGGATTTTGCATTCTCTTTGCATACTGATATTGGCAGCCATTGTATAGGTGCTAAAGTCAATCATAAGTTGGTTCCCTTAAGCCATAAGTTACAAAGTGGCGACCAAGTAGAAATATTAACCTCCAAATCGCAACGTGTTCAACCGGAATGGGAAGTGTATGCCACCACCGCTCGTGCTCGTGCCAAAATTGCCTCCATTCTGCGTAAAGAGGCGAAAGCTTATCAGAAAGAGGGCGAAACAATGATAGCTGAGTTCTTCCAAAATGAAGATATCCGTATGGATGATGCTGCACTGAACAAACTAACTAAGCTACATAATTTCCATACTCCCGATGAACTTCTCATCGCCGTCGGAAGTAAAAAAATTGTATTGGGCGATGCGGATAAGAATATATTTAAAGAAAAGCAAAGTAGTAATTGGAAAAAATATCTCACTTTCTCTTTTGGAAGCAAAGAAAACAAGGACAATAAAGATGGTAAAGAACAACCTGAAGAAAAGACTTCACAAGAGAAAATCAATACAAAGCAGATATTAAAGCTGACAGAAGAAACTATTTCGAAGAACTACATCATGGCAGACTGTTGCCATCCCATTCCCGGAGACGACGTACTGGGCTACATTGATGAAGAAAACCATGTTATTATTCATAAACGCCAGTGCCCCGTTGCCGCCCGTTTAAAGAGCAGCTACGGCAACCGGATCATTGCCACAGAATGGGATACACACAAAGATCTCACCTTCTTGGTTACCATATATATAAAAGGTATAGACTGTATGGGATTGCTGAATGAAGTAACTCAAGTTATCTCGCGTCAGCTGAATGTAAATATCCGTAAACTGACAATTGAAACCATCGACGGTATTTTTGAAGGCAAGATACAACTCTATGTACACGATGTGGATGACGTACGTTCTATTTGTAATAATTTGAAACAGATACAGAACATCAAGCAGGTAGTGAGAATAGAAGACTAAAAGAGATTTTCTTTCAAATCATCTACTTGTTGATAAGTAAACGTGTCCAAGGCATCACGCATTCCTACCAACTCTTCGCGAATGGATTTCAGCCTATCTACAATCTCAAAATTGCGAAGAGTTGTTTCCTTATTATCTTTCATTCGCTGACGGGCACCAGGGAGGGTCATACCACGTTCCTTTACCAAATGATAGATAAGTTTTACCGTTTCAATATCCTCTTTTCGATATTGCCGTATACCACGCCCCCCCTTCTTAGGATTGAGTTGAGGAAACTCTTTCTCCCAAAAACGAAGCAACGACTCGTTTACATCGAACATCGCCGCGACCTCACTAATAGAGTAATATAACTTCAGCTTTTTATCTGTATTCAGCATATCAGTACTTTCAATTAACCATTGTCAAATATCCATCAATCCATCATCTTACCGTGGTTCTCCGCAATCTGAATCATATGGTCATAATCTTCGGCACTAAGATCCATAAAGTAATAGTTGACGGGGTTTACAACCTGGCCTTTTACATGTACCTCATAATGAAGGTGCGGTCCGGTACTTTTACCTGTACTGCCAACTGCACCAATCACCTCACCCCGTACAACTCGCTTACCAAGTTGCGTACGAAAACCTTGCAAGTGGGCATACCAAGTCTGATAACCAAAACCATGATCTATAATAATTATATTACCATATCCGGTCTCCCACCCCATCTTTATCACTTTTCCGTCACCGGTAGCGTAGACATCTGTACCCGGATGAGCAGAGAAGTCCATCCCTGCATGGAAACGAGCAGTACCGTATATAGGATCTATACGCGTTCCATAGCCAGAAGCAGTCTTCCGTAAATCTTTATTGGAAATAGGTTGGATAGCAGGAATACATTTCAACATCTCATCATGGTTCTTACACATCTCCACTACATCATCAAAAGAACGTGATTGAATATAAAGCTGTTTGGTCAGCATATCCATTTTCTGTGTAGTGTTGATAACCAAATCCGAGTTCGCCATATCCATCAAGTGCTCATAACGGTTTGTACCGCCATAACCCGCCTTACGAATGGTCGAAGGTATCGGATCGGCTTGAAAGATGACACGATAAAGGTTGTCATCACGCTGCTGTATATCCTGCAACACCCCCATCGCCTCATCCAACCGACGGGAAAGTACATTATACTGCGCTTGTAGCTTACTATTTTCTTTTCTCAACTCCTTCTCCGACGGAGAACCGAAAATTAATAACAGTATGATGAAACTACCCGCACCCAGTCCCATACCAAAAAATAAACGACGCAAAATACTTAATGCCCGTTGCCGTACAGTAGGATAGATTCGGTCATAAGTCTGTGTCCCTGGATTATAAATGTAGTAAACTTTGCGCATCTTAGGAAATATTTCGCTTGTCAATG